>Ga0206946_1182_pt1 | contig 14344 bp, 6 predicted proteins | sample Alteio_BWOrgHeat_2_FD_152965 | JGI IMG/M metagenome (GOLD analysis project Ga0206946, IMG submission 152965) | Enriched cells from forest soil in Barre Woods Harvard Forest LTER site, Petersham, Massachusetts, United States -... | ecosystem: Environmental > Terrestrial > Soil > Temperate forest > O... | reverse complement strand
AAAATGCGTCCGGGGAAATACGAAATAAGGCCGCGGAAAATTATCGGTCTCATTTTGTATATCGGTATGTGCTTATGGGAGAATTCAAATTATGCGAAACAAAATTGAATGTCTTATTAAAAGAATCAAAAGTGCCTGAGGAGAAGAGTACTTTTATACAAGGCCTTCAATTCAAAACTTATCTCGTTATCATTCAATATGCCACCGGTAATTATAAAAAAGCTCTGCGAATACTACAGGAAATTCAAATTGTAATTTCGCATAAATCCATCCCGGAAGACCTTTTTATGGCTCTGAAAATGCTTCGTTTAATTATTTATTATGAGTCAAAACGATATGGTCAATTAAATGCACTCCTGAAGGAATTAAAGCAGTCAGGGGACAAAGATGATTTAAGCTATCAGTTGGAGTCTGTCTTAACCGATCATTTCGAACTACTGAATAACAAAGAAAATACCAGTTTAACCCCTATATGGAAATCCTTGCAAAAAAAATTAATCCCCATTTCTAAAAATCCTCAGCAAAAAATATTTTTTAACCTTTTCAATATTATTCTTTGGGTGGGCGGAAAACAAGGCGATAAGTTGTGCCCCGGAGTCCAGCGCTTTATCAGGTTGATTATTATAGATGTAATAAAAATTCAACCCTGAAAAATAATTTTTTTTGAAACGGAATGTTTGAAGGTTAGAATTTTTGATTTTCATTAACCTATTGAAACTAGCGTTAATCGATTTTTTTTGCACATGGAAGCGATTAACAATGGCGGTAAAAAAAGTATCATTATATAACATGCATTCATCTATCAGGTCCATTTTTTTACGGATGATTGATCTTTCTGTATGCCATGCTTTCCATTGTATTGTCTGCCAGATATTTGATAAAAAAAGCCTTTCCCAGGTCATTAATTGAAGGTAAATGGGAAATTCCTCAAACAGGAGCGCTTTGTGTTTCGCAATTTTAAGTTTCTTAATCGCAATTTCTGTAAGACCTTTGGTATATAAATATTCCAACTCCTTTAAATTCTGTACCAGCTGATTTTCAATGGTTTTTCCATTCGTATAATGCACCATACTTTCAAGGAGGACATGGAAAAGATAATTTTTATGAATGGAAATATTGTTAACCGAACCTTTTGTTTTTATAATAGCTATTATATCCCGGTCTAAGGGGTCTTCATTCCTTTCGATATAATTAAATAATTTTTTGCAGAGACTATCTCCGCTTTGAATGCGCGACAACTTAAAATAGCGCTTTTCATTGGTGGACAGCTTTTTTATTAAAGTATAGGCCGGGTGACTTTTCATTTACGGGAACATAAATTATTACATTCAATTTACACTAAATGTATAATAAATTATGCATTTTTTTAAGTAAATCGGGAACCTAAATATGAAATTTAAACAAACCCATTTAATTGTGAAAAAGCAATTCCGGGCTTAACTTTCAATAACATTAAAGTTGACCCCATGAAAAAATATTACCTATTTACGCTGGCAGTTGTAATAATAAATGCAGCGGCCGCCCAGCCCCCCGATTTTAGTGGAACCAATCCAGGCAGGTTACTTATTGTGTATAACGATAGCCCGACAATGAATCCTGATGCCGACGGCGATGGAGTTCCGGACTCAAAAGAAATTGCACAGTATTATCAGCTCAAGCGGAATATACCCGATTCAAACATGCTGGGCTTAAAAGTAATTTCCACCTTCGGGGGAATTGCTTGTGGTAACTATGATAAAATGGCCGGCTGGGCAAATTTCTGGGATGAGATGTATATGCCGATCATGTCAAAAATAAACCGGTTGGGTAGTGCTAATATTGATTACATCTTAATGATTGATCCTTTGCCTTATTCGGTGAGCTTTGATCCGAGTGAATCACCATATATTAATATTGGTGATAATGGGAGATCAATCGACCAATTTATTGGCTTTCAAAAAAGTTTTGGCACAAAGGCGCTGCCCCGTTTTTTTTACTATGGAAGTACTAACCCCCTGTTCGAATCAAGCCCAGGTGTTGGAACGGATCTCGGACAATTTAATCATACAACTTTTAATTTTTATTATGAAAACAGCACTACATATACCGATACAATATTCCTCGTGGACAGACTAACGGCTCCAACACCGCAAATGGCAAAAAACCTGATCGATATGGCTATGTATGGTGATAAATATATAAATCCGGCCACTGGTTATTATAATGGACTTGCATACCAGGATACCAGGGTGCAATGGCCCGACGATTCGTTAAGCCATTACCCATGGGATCCTGCTAAGGGTTATAATCAGGTCGATCTTGATATTAACCAATCCAGGTTATTTTTTCAGAGTGCCGGATTGAACGTGAAATGGGAAGCAAGCGGAAATGTGATCGGCGGCGGCGGAGTAAGCTATACCGATGGGACTTCAGCCGATTCAGCGCAGGACGCCTTGTTATATTCAGGATGGTATAATTTCAATCAATATTTAAATGTCTGGAAATGGAAACCCGGCTCAATCGGAGTTGATTATAATTCCAATTCAGCTGTAAATATAAATAATGCTTGTTACGGAAATTCATTTCTTCGCGGAGCTTTCTTACATGGACTGACTGCCGGAATGGGTGTGATTGCCGAACCTTACACATTTGCTCACCCCCGTCCGGAGATTCTAATGTATTACATGCTGCATGGATATAATTTTATTGAAAGCTTCTGGCATTCCAACCCCAAAGCCAGCTTTGTGAGTTTCGCTAATGGAGATCCGTTGTACAATCCTTTCAAAAAAGGCAAGACGGCCGTAATGGATAATTCTGTTGAACCATCCACCATCACTACTATTTATAATAACGATTCAACAACAACAATCAACATTGAATTCAATCCGACAGAAACGAATCCCGAAGTTGTTAAAGCCTACTTATCCTGGGGCACAAGTACAGCTTATGGAAATAAAATAAATTCCGACACGTTGTTTTATGCACGCCATACTTTTGTGCTCACCGGTTTGAATAAAACAAATTTATACCATTACCAGATCTGTGTTATTGATCCGGTTGGTAATACCTGGTGTTCAGCGGATCAGGTTTTTGCAGCTGATGGTTCGGTTATGACAGGAGTTAAACCAACCAACCAACCTGATCAATTCACTATTTATCCTAATCCTTCAACCGGATATTTTAATCTGTCGTATGAATTGAAAAATAATTCTGAAGTACAATTGGATGTTTTAAATATGTTGGGTGAAAATGTTTATCATACAGTGAGCACTGGTAGTAAAGGCAATTATACCAATACGCTAGTTCTGGATTTTCTTGCAAAAGGAATCTATTTGCTGAAGATCACGAGTAATAATAATGTATTAAATAAACGAATAGAAATTAGGTAAAACTTTATTTAAATAAATAAAGTATGTACATATAAAGCTTGGATATTTAATTGCAAAAACGAGTTGTTGATAATTGTCTTATTGAAACTTTTTTTTGCATTTTCACGTAGAATAATTATAAAGTTACAAATGCGGGCTTCTGCTTTGTTCATATACATTTTATTGATTTTTGGACAGACTGCTATTGCCCAATTTGTTAAAATTTATGATTTTACCCACACCAATGATATAAGCCACCCTTGGTATACCACTCTCGTTTATGACGGAACATACTTATATGGGATGTGCACATCGGGTGAAGAATATTCAGGTTCTGTATTCCGGATTATGCCTGATGGCACAGGCTATTCAACACTTGTAGGTTTTACCGGAACAGCTAATGGTTCCAGCCCTTTTGGTTCTCTGACACTTTCCGGAACCGTTTTGTATGGCATGACAAGCAGCGGAGGCGCAAATAATGGCGGATGTATTTTTAAAGTAAATACAGATGGCAGCGGTTATGTAAAACTATATGATTTTAGTTTCGCGACTGGTTCAGCTCCAAATGGTTCTTTAACGCTTTCCGGAACTGTTTTGTATGGAATGACACGGCAGGGAGGCGCAAGCAGCGTGGGTACTATTTTTAAAATAAATACCGATGGAACAGGATATACAACTCTGCTGAATTTCAGCGGCACGGCAAATGGAAGTCAACCTAACGGAGATTTGTTGCTGTCCGGAGCCGTGTTGTACGGGATGACGCTTGCCGGTGGTTCGAATGGATTCGGATGTATTTTTAAAATCAATACAGACGGCACCGGATATACCAAATTGCTTGATTGCACTTTTGCCACAGGAGGTGGGCCATACGGTACTCCGGTACTTTCAGGAAGTACACTATATGCTGCAATGAGCGCTTATGGAGCAAATTTTAAAGGCTCAATTATCAAAATAAATACGGATGCAACCGGTTATGGTAAACTATATGATTTTACAGGTGCTACAGGTCAGGTACCTAATGGTTCCTTGGCTATTTCGGGAAGTGTATTGTATGGAATGGCCTCTCAGGGAGGTGCAAATAGCGAAGGCTGTATTTTCAGCATCAATACAGATGGGACAGGATATGCTGATTTGCTTGACTTTAGCGGAGTGGCTAACGGCGCTTCACCCAAAAGTTCGTTGCTGCTTTCAGGAGGAGTATTATACGGCATGACCAGTGCGGGCGGGGCAAATAATTTAGGAACCATTTTTAAAATAAATACAAATGGCACCGGGTACACTAAGTTAATTGATTGCAGCTATGCGCCAAACGGATGGAGTCCGTTAGATCTAACATACGGAGGAGGAACTATTTTATACGGTATGACTTACGAAGGTGGAGCAAATGGTTACGGAACAATTTATAAAATAAATACCGATGGAACAGGATATACAAAACTGTTTGATTTTGATGGAACTAATGGTGCTAATCCATGGGGAAAATTATTGCTTTCCGGAAGTGTTCTATACGGTACATCCAGCGTGGGTGGCTCAAGTAACCAGGGTGTTGTTTTTAAAATAAACACGGATGGTACAGGATTTACCAAACTTGCAGAGTTTAATTCTACAAATGGGTCATCCCCAAACGGAACCTTATCCCTCTCTGGCAGTACATTATATGGCTCAGCTCGTAACGGGGGTACGAATGGTACCGGGCGTATTTTCAAAGTAAATACCGATGGCACCGGTTTTGCGTCAATCTATGATTTGGGTTCGGACCCTCAGCCGAATGTTTGCAATGATATTATTCTTGTTGGAAGTGTATTATACGGAACAACTGTGCAGGGCGGCACCGGCGGGTTTGCATCGGCCGGAGTGCTTTTTAAAATAGGAACGGATGGAGCCACACCCGCATTCACAGTGGTAATGAATTTTACCGGTCCGAATGGAAATACTCCTGAAAAAAATCCACTGATGCATTACAACGGAGTTTTATATGGCATGACGACACTGGGAGGAGGAGGATCTCCATTTGGAGTCGGCAGTGCCTATAAGGTAAATACCGATGGCACGGGTTACCAGGAATATATTGCATTCAATAGCGGAAGTGCAGGAGGAAACGGCGCCAACCCAGATGGCGGCCTGGCTCTTGCCGGAACTACTTTGTACGGATTAACACCGCTGGGCGGAGCCAATGGCTATGGATATCTTTTTTCGGTGCATACCGACGGAAGCAATTTTACGGACTTGCTTGATTTTAATGGGACAGCAATGGGTATAGCCCCAGGTGGTACAGTAACATTAACTCCCGGGGGATTGTACGGCACAACATCCGGAGGAGGAGGAATCAATGGTATTGGCATAATTTTTAAGAACGCATTACTTCTTCCTATAGAACTTGTTTCCTTCAATGCCAGTTGCGAGAATGGCCGCGTTCGAACTTCCTGGACAACAGCAACAGAAACGAACAATGATTTTTTTAATTTAGAGAAATCAGAGGATGGAATAAACTTTAAAACATTAGCAATTGTTAAAGGCGCAGGCAACAGCAGTCAAAAATTATGTTATTCAACTATTGACAATGAGCCTTACTCCGGAATTTCTTATTACCGTTTAGGGCAAACTGATTTTGATGGTAAATACTCGTATTCAAAAATAGTTGCTGTAGATTGTTCCGGACAAGGAATATTCCCGCTGAATGTTTTTCCAAATCCGTTTAATTCTGAAAATGTAAGTAATACATCACTTACCTTATCAGGACTTGAGAAAAATGTTCCTCTGTTAATTGTTTTACAGGATGTTTTGGGCAAGGCCCATTATTCAAAAATGTTGATTACAGACAATAACGGTATCCTGAATGTTGATTTGGCACAAGGAGATATTTTGACTAAGGGTATGTACCTGATCACCGCTGCAGGAAATGATAAGCTTTATAATAAGAAAATAATTATCAGATAGATTTTAATTGTTTTTTTGGGAGAAATAAAATAGGCGACATGAATCGTAAAATAAAATAATAATTTGTTAAAGGTTACCATTTATAGACTTAATTTTAGTAACAGCTGAATTACCTCATGATATGAAAAGATACCTCCACCATTTTTCAGCCCTTTCAAACAGAAGATCAGTTGTTCGTTTGCTGGCTTTCCTTTTATCTTTTCATCTCTGCTTTACTTTATACGCACAGCTTAGCGGTCCGACTAAACCGTGGAATACAAATCCATTTGCGGGCAAAGAATTCATTGAAAACAAAGGACAATTTACAACCGGGGACGATCGGACGAAGAATACTATTTTATACGGAGCGGATTTCGAAGGTGTTCAGATTTATTTCACATCAAAAGGACTTACGTACGAACATAGTCAACCCAAATCCAAAAACCGGGAAGAGGAAGAAAAGGAAGAAAGAGAAAACGAAAAAAACAAAATAAGCGAAAGAGAGCGGGAGGAGCGCGAAAGGGAAGAGCAGGAAAAGGCTGATTTGTCTGTGAGTCTTGTTCAGATGGAATGGCAAAATTCAAATCGGAATGTTAAAGTTATTGCAGAAGAGCCTTTGACTGATTATTACAGTTATCCCGATAAGTCCCGTAAACACAGTATCCGTGCACGGATCTTCAAAAAAATAATTTATAAGGATCTGTATCCGGGAGTTGATGTGGAATACGTTTTCCATGAAAAGGAGGGTATCAAATATTCACTCGTAATTCATCCGGGTGCCGACGTTTCAAAGATCCAGATGAAATACACCGGTACTAATAAAATAATTAATGACGAAAAAGGAAATGTTCACTTTAAAACGGATTACGGAGATATTATTGAACATGCTCCGTTAACTTTCTACGGGCAGAGTATAAATGAATCAGAAAAAAACCTGATTTCTTCTTCCTTTAATATTAACTCAACTGTTATTTCATTTCAACTTGCCGGTTATGATAAGAGCAAAACAATTGTGATCGATCCATGGGTAACTAATCCCGGATTTGCTACGCTGAATAAAGCATTTGATATTGGAACAGATGCGGCAGGAAATATATATGTGTGCGGGTCTTCCAATCCTTTTAAAATAAAAAAATACAATTCAGCGGGAGTTGCGCAATGGACATACAATACAGTCGGCCTTACAAATTTATATGGTGATTTTGCTGTTGATGCTTCCGGCAATTCATATTTCTCAACAAATAATCAGGGGATTATTAAAGTAGATGCAACCGGTTCGCTTGTTTATTCTGCTAATTCATATCCCTTTGTTTTCAGTGAACCATGGACTCTGTATTTCAATAATAGCCTGAATAGTCTTATAATGACAGGTGGCATGGGACAAGAATCCATAACCAATGTTAGTCCGGCAAGTGGTGCAGCATCAGGAGCTACGGCAATTACGGGAGGTCTTGGAAGCGGTACCGCAGGCAGTGAGATCAAATCCATTACCCGTTCTCCCTGCGGAAATTATTATTCACTTTCTTCAAGTCCGCCATCATCTACAAGTCCGGGAACAGTAAGAGGTATGACACCGGGCTTTAGCCAGATCTTTGGTGTTTCTTCCGGTTATACTACATTCGGCTATTATTGTGCGCTGTATAAAGGAAGTCTTTGCGGTACCAATGCAATTGCGGCATCCAATTTTAACATTTACACGTTTGAGGGATCTACATTAATAAAACGTGATATTACGAATGGCGCTTTTGTTTCCAGCGTTGCGGTTTTCGGCGCTGTAGCATTAAGAAATTCAGGTATCACTGTAGATAGCTGTGAAAATATTTATGTAGGGACGCAAAGCGGTGTAACTGTTTATGATAAAAATCTGAACTATATAACTTCTGTGGCAACAACAGGTGCTGTTTATGATGTACGCATAAATATAAATAAAGAACTTATTGCCTGCGGAGATGGGTTTGTACAATCGTTTGGCGTAGTACTGCCTCCTTGTTCTCCACCCATGCTTAATATTACTATTAATCCAACTTCCACCAATTGCGGAAGCAATAACGGCTCTGCCACTGCCAATGCAACAAATGGACTCGCGCCATATATTTATACCTGGAGCAACGGACAAACCACTCAGACAGCAACAGGACTTACCGCTGGAAGTTATACGGTTACAATTACGGATGCAACATGTATCAGCACGTCAAAAACAATTTTAATAAACAACAGCAACGGTCCTGCAATAAGCTTTAGCCAGACAAATGTGAACTGCGCGACTTCGGGCATAGCATCTGCACTGGTAACGGGTGGAACATCTCCATATACATATTCATGGAGTAATGGTTCAACAAGTCAGACAATTTCTAATCTTTCAGCCGGCACTTACACGGTAACATCAACAGACAATACAGGCTGCTTTAGTACGAATACTGTAACTATATTAAATAACGGCGGCATGACCGGAAGTTCTACACTTATAAATAATGTTATTTGTTTTGGCGGTAACAGCGGTAAGGTCAATGCTACGGCAAGCGGTGGAACGGGCTCCCTTAGCTACTCCTGGAGTGATGGTGAAACAGGTGCAACAGCTACAGCTTTAGTGGCCGGAATTTATACGGTCACTATAAAAGATGCAAATGGATGTACGGTCACGGCAACCGGGCTTTTAACAGAACCCGCCGCTTTGATAGATAACATTACAACGTTTAGTGATGTAAGCTGTAACGGAGGCGCAGATGGCAGCATTACTGTAGCTCCTTTGGGAGGTAATTCTCCTTATACGTATAATTGGAGTAACGGACAAACAAGTGCAACTGCTACAAATCTTTCTGCAAGTCCTTACACACTCACTGTTACGGACGCCAAGGGTTGCACAGCAAAAGCGATTTACAATGTTGCACAACCACCGCCATTGTCAATTGATAATATAACGATTACAAATACGGATTGCGGACAACCAAACAGCGGAGCAATAAGTACATCGGTTTCAGGAGGAACTCCGGGTGGTGCAAGCCTTGATTATAATTATGTGTGGAGTAATGGTTCAACAACATCCGGCAACATAAATAATATCCCAGCAGGTACTTATACACTAACCGTTACGGATGTGAATGGCTGTAGTATATCTACAACAGCTACGGTAGGAACAGGCCCGCATCCGGGAATCATCGCCACCTTTACTCCCAATCTGACCACTGTTTGCCTGGGCAGCAAAGTAAAATTTAAAAACACCGGATCAAGCGGAACCGGATATAGTCATGTATGGTATGTAATGACAATTACGCAATCCGTTCTGGCTTTTGGATTTACAGATAGTCTGACATATACTTTTAATACGGCTGGGTCATTTATAATCTGGCAAAAAGTTACTAATTCACCTTGTTCAGAAACGATAAAAGACACAATAACAGTTGTGACGTGTGCCAATCCAATAGTAACAGCCGGCACAGCGACAGTATGTGCTGGTTCTTGTGCGGCAGTTACTTCCAACGGATCAGGAGGGACAACTCCTTATACTTATTTATGGAGCACAGGAGCCACCACACAAAATATTAATCCATGTCCGCTGTCAACTACTACTTATACATTAACAATAACTGACGCAGGTGGAAATACAGCCACTACAACAGCGCTCGTAAATGTTAATACTGCTGTAAACGTTACAACAACGTCAACTGATATTATCTGCAACGGAGGTACAGATGGAAGCGCGCTTGCAACCGGAAGCAATGGTACAGCACCTTATTCATATTTGTGGAGCAACAGTCAGAATACGCAAACAGCAACCGGGCTTACTCAAAATACATATACTGTTACAATAACAGATAATAAAGGATGCACATCTACTTCAACGGCAATAATAACACAACCGGCCGCCATTGTAACCACCGCTTCACAAAATGCAGCTGCATCATGTGGTAATAATGACGGTGTCGCAATAACTACAACTGCTACAGGTGGAACGGGAAGTTACACCTACAACTGGAGCAATGGCGCAACCGGATTAACAGCAAGTTCATTAAGTGCCGGAACATACACGGTAACAATAGCGGATGGCAATGGCTGTACAGAAACAGCGGCTGCTATAATTAATAATAGTCCTGCACCAACCATAAGCAATATTACACATACAGATCTTTTGTGTAACGCCGCCTCAACAGGCGTTGTCTCAGTCGCCGCAACAGGTACAGGAACTCTTACTTACACCTGGACCAATGGCAGCAGCGGAGTAACCGCGGCAAATTTAAATGCAGGTACTTATTTTGTTACAGTAACAGATGGAAATGGTTGCAACGCGATCAGTTCCGTAACTGTAACTGAACCTGCTGCTATAAGCGGATTGACAATAACAACAACCAACGCTACTTGCGGATCAAATAACGGGACTGCAGCGCTTGCAATGCCAATGGGCGGTACAGGAAGTTATACTTATTCCTGGAGTTCGGGAGGAACCGGATTAAGTGTAAATAGTCTTCCGGTTGGAACATATACTGTTATGGTAACGGATGCCAACGGTTGTACGGCAACTTCTGCAGTAGCAATTGTTAATAGTGGCGGACCAGCAATTAATTCTGTCACAGTAGCTAATCCGTTATGTCCCGGAGGCACCGGAACTGCTGTTGCTTCAGCAAGTGGCGGAAGCGGAACACTTACATATAGCTGGGATAGTGGCGGTACAACTTCCACCGAAACTAATTTAGTAAATGGCACTTACACCGTTACTGTCAGTGATGCCAATTCCTGCATGACAACAAGCACAGCTATGATAAGTTCACCAACTCCAATAACACTTAGTGCTTCACAAAATGCTGCAGCCACCTGCGGTAATGCGAATGGAATAGCAGTTTCCTCAATAGCTTCAGGAGGAACTGGAAGCTTTACTTATAGCTGGAGTAACGGTGCGACAGGGCTGACAGCTACGAATCTGGCATCGGGTTCATATATTGTAACTGCCACGGATGCCAATGGTTGTTGGAATAGTGATACTGTTATAATTAATAGTACAAGTGGCCCGGTAATAAATTCGGTTACCGGAGCAAATCCTTTGTGTGCAGGTGGATCGGGGATAGCAGTTGCAACAGCCAGTGGTGGAACTGGAACTTTGTCATATACGTGGAGCACAACTTCAACTGGCCAGACGGAGAATAATCTTGCAAGCGGAACATATAGTGTAACGGTCAACGATATTAATAATTGTCAAAATGTAAGCACGGTTACTATTACTGTGCCACCAGCCATTAATATAACGGCTGCTCAAAATACTGCTGCAAGCTGTGGCGGAAATAATGGAGTTGCAGTTGCAACTGCATCCGGAGGGAGTGGACTATTAATATATAGTTGGTCAAACGGAGCCACGGGGCAAACCGTAACCGGACTTGCCGCCGCAAGCTATATTGTAACGATAACAGATGGGAATGCTTGCACAAACACACAAGCAGTATTGATTAATAATAGTCCGGCTCCTTCAATAAATGGTTTGTCAATTACCAACATTTTGTGCAATGGTAATAAAACCGGATCCGCAACAATAAGCGCCAGCGGAACAGGTACATTAAGCTATAGCTGGAGCACCGGATCTACAGCTACTTCCATAAATAATCAAAATGCGGGTACTTATACCATAACAGTAACAGATGGTAACGGTTGCAATGCATTAAGTTCAGTAACAATTACAGAACCACCGGCTATCTTAAGCAGCTTGTCATCAACAACAGCTTCTTGTGGAACTGACAATGGAAGCGCAACAATAGTTACGTTAAGCGGAGGAAGCGGAACACTCAGCCATACCTGGAGTACCGGCTCAACGAATTCAACAATTTCCAATCTCCTTGCCGGTACATATACCTTGTCGATAACCGATGCGAATGGTTGTACTCAAACAAATACCGTCAGCGTTAATAACTCCGGCGGGCCCACTATTAATTCCGTCAACACAATAAATCCTTTGTGCTCTGCAGGGTCAGGTACCGCTTCGATTATTGCCAGTGGCGGATCGGGAACGCTTACTTATTCATGGAGCAGTGGCAGCACGTCAAACAGCACATCGGGATTAGTCGCAGGAATATATACTGTTACCGTAATGGATGCTAACTCCTGTTTAAATGTAAGCACGGTTACTATTTCAGAACCTCCTGCAATTCTTCCCATAGCTTCACAAACCAAAGCGGCTGCTTGTGGACAAAGCAATGGAACTGCTTCGGCTACAGCGACAGGTGGAAGCGGAAGTCTGGTTTACGTCTGGAGCAATGGATCGACTACGTCAACAGCTACCGGGTTGAGTGCAGCTATTTATACAGTAACAGTTACTGATGCTAACAATTGCAGCAAAACAACTACAGTTTCAATAATAAATAGTAATGGTCCTGTAGCTTTGACATCATTAGCTTCTGGTATAAGCTGTTTTGGAGGAACAGGCTCGGTGGCAGTAACGGTGACGAACGGGACGGCACCTTACACATATAATTGGAGTAATGGTGCAAATGCCGTTACCTCCTCCCTTACTAATGCAATTGCCTTATTGCCTGCAAAAACATATATAGTTACAATAACTGATGCCAGCAACTGTATAACAACAGATTCGATCGTATTAACTCAACCGGCAATATTAACTGTAACGGCAACAAGCACACCGCAATCCTGTGGAGAAACCAATGGTATTACTTCCGCCGTGGCAGGAGGAGGAAAGGCTAATTATTCCTATAGTTGGAGCAACGCGCAGGTAACCGACACAATTAAAAATTTATCCGCGGGTATATACACTGTAACTGCCACGGATGCCAATGGGTGCACGGCAACTGCAACAACGGCGATAACGTCCGTTGCCGCAGGAACGCTAAATATAGAGCCGGTTACCAAGACCATTGTTGAAGGAAACAGTGTGTCCATTATAGTTTCCGGTGGATCAGTCTATACATGGACACCCGCGGCAAATTTAAGTTGTACGCAATGTGCAAACCCTGTGGCAAGTCCTGTAACATCAACCATCTACACAGTAACTACTACAGATATGAACGGATGTACAATTACCGGACTATTATCAATTACGGTAAAGCCGGCTTGTGTGGGTGATGATCAGGATGTGTTTATTCCGAATATTTTTTCACCAAATGGCGATGGTAAAAATGATGTATTGAATATTGAGGGCAATGGATTGACAAATATTTACTGGGCTATTTACGACCGCTGGGGAAATTTATTGTTTGAGACGTATGATCAATCGCAGGGATGGGATGGGACATTAAAGGGTAACCCTATGGAAACAGGAACCTATGTTTACTATTTAAAGGCAACCTGTATCAAAACTAATTCAGAGATTAAACTAAAAGGAAATGTCTCAATAGTCAAATAGGATTAATGCTTCTGAGTAAATTTATTAATTGCTGACCCGACATTTGCTGAACCCTGTCGTCAATGTATATTTTAACTCCAGCATTTCCTTCTATTGTTATCTTGTCATTTTCTACAGTAACACCGGGTAGATGCGATAACAGATCGTAAACACTGTTACCTACAGCTAAAGGACTGCCTTCAATGTTTACAGTAATATTCCCGTTTTTAAATTCGATAGGATCTTTGATTGCGTTTACGGTCACTTCATTCAGTGTGGTACCGGGTTTTAATAATATCAGGACAACAATTTTTGAAGTGCTGTCGCACTGAAAAGGACGATAAATTAAAAGGCTATGGCCTGGGCGCTGATGATTATATTACGAAACCGTTTGAAGAAGAAGAATTGCTATGGAAAATCAAAGCGGTCATTCAAAGGATTCCGGAAAATAAAAGTGAAAGTAGGAATGAGGTTATTTTATTGGGAAAATATACATTTGACTTTACTAATCAATCCCTGACTATAGATGGTAAAACAAAAGGATTACAGAGAGGGAAAGTAATATTATTAAGTACTTATCCAACCATCGGAATAATATAATCAAGCGGGAAGAAATGTTAAAATTAAGACCGCTAAGTAATTACTACATAACCGGGGAGTACCCCATTAAATAGCCTGTCCTCTGCGTAAAAACGCAGAATGTTAGAGTCGTTGAAACGTTTACTTGCTCCGTTGCCAATTGTCAGATTTCCCTTTATATCGAGGG
>Ga0206946_1180_pt1 | contig 14405 bp, 16 predicted proteins | sample Alteio_BWOrgHeat_2_FD_152965 | JGI IMG/M metagenome (GOLD analysis project Ga0206946, IMG submission 152965) | Enriched cells from forest soil in Barre Woods Harvard Forest LTER site, Petersham, Massachusetts, United States -... | ecosystem: Environmental > Terrestrial > Soil > Temperate forest > O... | reverse complement strand
TAGCGCTGACAGGGCTCACGAAGATCTACGATAATGGATTTGTAGCACTCAAAGGCATTGATCTGTCGGTGAAGCAAGGCGATTTTTTCGCGTTACTTGGACCCAATGGTGCCGGCAAATCAACCACGATTGGAATTATTACCTCCTTAATTAATAAAACAAAAGGACGCGTTCAAGTTTTTGACTCTTGTCTTGACGATACACCTGAGCAAGTCAAAGCACAGATCGGATTAGTACCTCAGGAACTCAATTTAAATATTTTTGAAAAAATTTGGGATATTCTAATCTATCAAGCTGGTTTTTATGGCGTTCCGATCCGTGTTGCACGAAAACGTGCTGAATTTTATTTAAAAAAACTGGAGCTCTGGGAACAGCGACACTACGCAGCCAGAGAATTATCAGGAGGTATGAAGCGCCGTCTAATGATTGCGCGCGCTTTAATTCACGAACCCAAATTACTCATTCTTGATGAACCAACAGCCGGTATCGATATAGAAATTCGTCGTTCTATGTGGGATTTTTTGCGCGAAATAAATTATGCAGGCATCACAATCATTTTAACAACGCATTATTTAGAAGAAGCCGAGAGTCTTTGCAAAAATATTGCGATCATTCATCACGGTCAGATCATTCAAAATACTTCGATGAAACAATTATTAGCACAGTTGAATCGTGAAACCTTTGTGTTGGATTTGAGACAGGCATTAACGCGACCGATTACCGCACCATTTCCAATACGTATGTTAGATACACGCACCTTAGAGGTAGATTGGGACAAACAACAAACGATCAATCATTTGTTTATGTATTTGGAAAGTCAAGGCATTGAGGTAAGTAGTCTACGGAATAAAACGAATCGTCTCGAAGAATTATTTTTACATTTGGTATCTGATACTAAGCTCTGAATCAGGTAGATTTAAACATAAATTCCACTACAGGAAGGTCTAATTTTCCAACCAACAAGGTATAAAGGTTTTAAGCGCTTAGCTCCGAGATGTACTAGTTTCGTAGGAGCGAACAGAAAATCCCTTAAGCTCATTTAGATATTCCTCCAACTCAACCATCCCAACACAGGGTGTTGCGCCTCTATAATTCAAACAACCATTCACCAATTTTTTAGCTAAAACAATCGTTGGAATCGTAGGTATTTGCGGCCCATCACCCTTTTTAGCAATGATAAACCAACTGCGTTCATGGGGCCTTCCTTCCTGATTCTTACCGCGCAGAATCATGTGCATGCCTCCGTGCGCTGTACCGAAATGATCGAACCAATTACTTACTGCTAGCAAGATTGCAGCATAGCGTGGCAAATGAAGCGGTAGCCCTAAACGTACAGTCCAAGAAAGCAACCACAAACCCAAATGCATGAAACCAAGTTCTAACCCTGCAGAAAAGCGAATAGATCGTATCCTGTAACGCGGAGGGAGTAGATCGAGATCAGGAATATCACAATTAGCCATCCAGCGTTTGCCAAGCTCAGGATATTTCTGTCGATAAATATCCTGCCAACCATAAACGGGTTTAGTCGCACCAGCAAATGGTTTCAGAGGTTTTCCAACATAGGTTAAAATACTTTGAGTGGTTGCCAACCCACGCTCAGCTTGCTGACCGGGACTGATCCCGAAGATTAGCGAATCAATATCAGAAAATTCATATTGGTAATGCTCAATCACCGCTGAAGATAACCCAGGTACGGTGCTAGCACCGCTGATGATCGCAACCTGATGCGCTTTCGCCGCTTCATCCAGCGCAGTGATACCTGTAACAAAATCTCGTCCATCGGCTAAGTCGATATAATGTACCTTATGTTCTATACAAGCACGAGCAACATCATAATTGCTGTTCTGAAACGGACCACAGGTATTGATTACCACGGTAGGTTTCAATAGTTTTAGCTGCTGAGCGAATTCATACGCAATATCTAAAACTGCTACCGTAGCCAGTGATTCTGGTAGTGTTTGTGCGAAAGAATGCGCTTTCACACGACTTCTACCCGCTATGATCACCGATATATTGTGTTTGACTAATGATTGCGCGATGCGCTTACCAAAATTGCCGTAGCCGCCGAGAATAAGAACTTTGCTAGTCAAGAACCATCTCCGTTAGAGCGAATTCACCGCTATAAGAATAGATCTTGCCAAACAAAGGATGACGAATATCCATATACATACGAAAACTTTTGTCACTTAATGCTTCTTCTTCCGCATAGCCACGTCCCAACAGTAGCTCTAGCGGCAGACGTATCAACTTGCCGAATAGCTTCATAACATAGCCGCGATGCGCCATGACAACTTTTTGTCCGTCATAACCATATCGAACCTGCCAACCGATGCCAATGCGCATGAATTCTACGATTTCACTCCCGCCAACAGGTTGCATGCGTGAGCGAAAATGATAAGGCGCCTTGCCAGGGAAACAGAAAATTCGATCAAAGACATATATATTGCTATCCGGTTCACTTCGGAAATGCACAGTGACAGGTATATTCTCACCCGCACAGGGTACCAAAGCGCCTGCTATGCGTAGCAGGGGTGATAATAGTCGCGCGAAAAGTGACAACTCTACTTTCATGATGCCTTCTACAGTAACGACATCATTACAATAAGGCCGATTAGCATAATGTTTATGCATGACAGATGGCAACAAGGGCCATTGTTGCCCGAATATTGATTGAAAAATAGGCACATCAATAGTCATCATTGCATTCCAAATTATGAGTCAATAGGCGTTGCTGAATAGTTTGCACCTATCATTACTGATCTTGCAAACATTTTAATCGCCATGAAGAGCGGAATAAAACGAATCGCAAAGAAAAAATTTTTAAATTGTCCAATTTTCTACTTGAAGATTTTGAATGCGTGAAAACTCTTTTGTATTGTTCGTGACAATAATTAGTTCAAGTGCTAATCCGTGCGCAGCAATCCATAGATCATTATTCCCAATAGGTTTTCCTTTTTTTTCTAATTTACGACGAATCTCACCATAATGTTCAGCTGCTTGTACAGGCATAGATAATACCGGTATAAGGCTAATTAATTCTTCTAACACTGCAAATGCTTTGCTAGAACACTGGCTTTTTTTAGCACCATAAATCAACTCGCCATAGGTAATGATCGACATACCAACTGCGCCAACATCCAGTTGTTCAAATTTATTGAACACTTTCATTGGATGCTGCTTAGCAATATAAATGCAAATATTAGTGTCTAATAAGTAATACAACTTCATTGATTAAAAATCCCGACTTTGAGGAGATGTATCATTCCTCCCTTCAGCAAAGAAATCTTTAGGTAACTGAGTCAGCAATGTAAAGGCTTTTGCTAACTTTTTAGTCTTTCTTCGAATAATAATATCACCATTATTGCGCTTAAAAATTTCTACCTCTTCAGTTGCCAAACAAAATTCTTTAGGAATTCTAACAGCTAATGAATTGCCACATTTAAATACTTTCGTGATTCTCATAGCCTACCTCTATATATACGGCAAGTATATACTATATTTTATACCAAACAAAATTATTAACTGGGTATCTCTAGCCCATCATAAAGCTCAGTGTTTTAACACATCGCTTAATATCCGTTGCAACTCTATTAATTTACCATGAAAAAAATGTCCTGCTTCCGGAATCATAAGCAGGTGCGGGCATGGTTGCAGTGCATTGATCCAATGCTCAACTGCTTTATAATCCACGATCTCATCTTGCTGGCCTTGCACAACATAACAAGGATCGCTCACAGCGTTTGGAAAACTAAAGCGTTCAATCGGTGGCGCAATCAAAATTAACGGATCAAGTTTCCAATCAATACTAATGCAAGCTGCAACGTAAGCACCGAATGAAAATCCCGTTAAAGCGATCGTTTTTCCTGGATACATTGTCTGTAGCCAAGTGAGTAAGACCCGTGTATCTTCTGCTTCACCCATACCTTGCGTATAATATCCTTGGCTATTGCCTACGCCACGAAAATTAAAACGTAGATTGATAATACCTAAGGCTGTGCATGCTTTAGCGACAGTGTAAACAACTTTATTAAACATCGTTCCGCCATAGAGCGGATGCGGATGACAAATTAACATCAATCGATCGCAAGGATGTCGCGGGACTGTGAGTATTGCCTCTATATCGCCGGCCGCACCTGAAATGATTCGATTATTTTCGCCTGAACTATATGTATTCATCAGAATGGATGCTGTAGTATGAATAATTTAGCTAAGCTTAGCGCGTTCAGCAATCGGGTGTAAATCATGTCGTTTTTGGGTCATTGGATCGCATTTTCTACCTTAGTGCGCAGAGAAATAAAACGTTTTATGCGTATTTGGGTACAAACTTTACTACCGTCGTTGATCACTATGGGTTTATATTTTTTGATCTTTGGCACTTTGATGGGTACGCGTATCGGTCGTGTGCAACAAATTCCGTATTTACATTATATTGCACCGGGTTTGATCATGATGGCTGTCATTAATAATGCCTATGCGAATGTTTCTTTTTCTATATTTAGCATGCGTTTTCAAAAAAGCATTGAAGAATTACTGATAGCGCCGATTCCTAATCATTTATTATTGCTTGCTTTCATGTGCGGTGGAATAGCGCGTGGTTTATTAGTGGGTGTATTAGTGAGCTTACTGGCTTTATGCTTCGGCATGATCGCACTACACAGTATCTTTGTTTTACTGGCGATCGTGCCATTGACAACTATCTTATTCTCTTTGGCAGGATTTACAAACGGGTTATTCGCTAAAACTTTTGATGATGTCACCGTGATTCCATCCTTCGTTTTAACGCCTCTGACGTATCTAGGCGGCGTTTTTTATTCGATTCAATTACTCCCGCCAATTTTAAAAACATTATCGCTGTGCAATCCAATTCTATATATCGTTAATGCATTTCGCTACGCTTTACTCGGTGTTACGGACGTTGCTGTTGGCCCTGCTTTATCAGTTATCACACTGTGTTGTATTAGCTTATTTACTTATAATCTTTATTTACTCAATCATGGCAAGGGGTTAAAAATCTGAGCAACATTGGTATATTATTAATCAATCTCGGCAGTCCTGAGCAACCAACTCCAGCGGCAGTGCGATCTTATTTAACAGAATTTCTGACAGATCCTCGTGTCATTGAATCGCAAACCATTGCTTGGAAATTACTGCTTCATACTGTCATTTTAAACATACGTCCTAGACGATCGGCGCAACGTTATCAGCGTATTTGGATGGATCAAGGTTCGCCTTTACTCATTCATTCGAAAAAACTCGCACAGGCTTTACAAGATTATTTAGGTGAATCTTATCGTGTTGTTTTAGGTATGCGCTATGGTACGCCCTCTATTTTTGACGCGTTAGAACAAATACGTCAACAGGATCTCGATGCACTCATCGTTCTACCTTTATATCCACAGTATTGTGCAGCCACAGTTGCCAGTTGCTTTGATACCATAGCGAACGCGTTAAAAACTTGGCGAAGAATTCCCCCACTGCGATTTATCTCAGGTTATGGAAGCTATGTTCCTTATATCAATGCGTTAGTAGAACAAATAAATAAATACAGAACTTCAGAGTATTTATTATTTTCTTATCATGGACTGCCACAAAAAATCTGTGATCGAGGTGATCCTTATCAAAAGCAATGCACGCGTACCACAGAATTACTAGCAGAGACACTACAACTTAAACCCGATCACTACCGGCAAGTATTTCAATCGCGTTTTGGTTTTAAAAAATGGTTACAACCCTATGCAGATCGAACCTTAATTCATTTAGCGAAAAAAGGGATTGATCGTGTTGATCTAATCTGTCCTGGTTTTACAGTTGACTGTTTAGAAACTTTAGAAGAAATTACACAGAACTATAAAAAACTATTTCTGAATTCAGGCGGAAAACAGTTCACTTATATTCCTGCTTTGAACGATCAGAAAGAACAAGTTAGTATGTTAGCAACGTTAATTCAGTCTGGAGGATCGCGTGTTTAAATATATTAAAGTAACAATACAACTTTTTTTATTTTTTATAATGATGAATGCTCATGCTGATTTAAAAAAAACGATTCGTATTCCGCAATTTTCTAATCAAGAAGTCACTATTTGGAAAACTATAATTTATCCAAACAACAATCACATTTTAAAAATGCACTGGCATCAATACAATAGAATTGTCGTTGCACTTAACAATGGGGTTTTAAAAATTGTCAATGATCAAGGTAAGATCCATTATTTAAAATTAGAAAAAGATCATGCTTATTATTTAACTAAAGACATCCCCGGACGGCTACATTCGGATGAAAACATCACGAAAGCACCTATAAAAGTATTAGTTATTGAATTAAAAAATCATCCAAAGTAACCACACCACTGATTAATTGATCCGAATAAGCATTATTTTTTATTCCACTTGATGCAATTAAAGCAATGAATACTTGTTTTTTAGTTTTTGTCATTTGGATGAATACATCGCGCTTATTCATGAGATTTTTTGCATAGTCTTTAGTGATCACAAACAGCTTGTCAGAATATTTTATTTTTCACACAGAACAATTGAATCACTTTGATCAAATACTAAATCTATTTGAGTTCCTTGTTCGCTTATATTTTTGCGAGAACAATAGCGCCACGTGCCTATTCTTGCATCGTCTAAAATAGACAAAGCTTTTTTTATAAAATAAATATGTTTGTAACATATGCCTGAATCAATCTAGATTTTCGCGTCGCCATCCAAGGAAATTCATCCATAAACAAAATAATTTAACGAACTCTGACTTTTTAGAACGAAGCACTTGTGTTAGTTCAATTTGCTTATTCTTTCGACCTATTAGCAGTTGCATCACTCAACCAATTTATTTATTCGGACACTTATAAACTTAAGATAAGTGTCCGAATAAATCAAACATTTTAGGCTTCTTGCTTGACGTACTATTTAGTTTATATAAGATAATTTCAGTGAAACATTATTATCAATAGGCGCTAAATCTTCCACTTTCTCACATGTAAATAAAGTTGATAGGCTTTGCGAGCCAGTTAAAATAGAATTACCTTCATTTTTAACTGGTCCTGGTTTTTTAGGAACCCATTCGGATTTGCTCTGATCAGGTTCACGATCGCCAGGTTCACGATCGCTCTGTTTATCATTGTTATAATCGTTCTTCATAGATACAATAACCTCTCTTTCGATGTCAATAATACTCATTTAAGAATATACTCATAATCATTTCTTTGTAAATATTAATTTTAATAAAAAATTTTTCAATTCTTTTCTTTTATACATTAAAATTCTGATGATAATTGCTAATAGACGATGTAGCCTCATTTGTATTTCGATTAATAAAAAATCCTGCTTTGCTTTGTTCTTGGTTAATTAAACTCAAAGCAGTTTCCAGTGGATTGTCTGCGTTTTGTATTGCAAGAAATTTCTCGTTATTTTTTAGCTCAGAAAGATTACAATATCTTCTACCCTCAATTCTAAAGTACCTATCAGATAATAAACAGACAGCCAGAAAAAATGCGCATGAATTATTATGCTGCATTGAAATTTCAAACAATTCCTCTTTACATTCCAGATCCAGGCTTTGTATTAAACCTGGATGTAATCGCTCAGAACCTATCCATTGATCCGCGCCGATGAGGCTACGTCGCACTAAACAAAGATTAGCGTACAAAAAATGTATAACAACAAATTTCATGGGATCAGTATGCACCATACAGGTATGGATGATTTTTTGAACTTCTGATTGTCGCAACAGTGCATTTTTTTCCTGTTCTTTGGGTCTTTTATAAACTAAGAGAAAACCTACTGTGCTTTCTTTCGGCCAGATTTTTTCCCAACCTTCCCAGACTGTAAAAATAAAGTTTATACCGGTATTTATATTTAATATCTCACTTTTCCGTAAATAATGACTCCAAAACATTAAATTATTGTTCCCATACGATAATTGAGTAAGCAAATGAAAGGCTTTATTAAAATCATTCTTAGGCGGATGAGCATCACAATCTATGCACGCTTTTAAGCTTGCTAACAGTTTAAGCGTTATGTTTTTTTCATCTTTATTAACAGATAATTTATGCAGAAGCATTGTAACTTTTTCTAAACACTCTTTTGATTCCTGTTCTGAATTTTTTACATCAGTATGTGCGACGATAAATAGTTCAATCGCTTCTTTAATTGAAAAAGTATCCGGTTCTTCAATATCAATGCTTTTCAAAATCTTATAAATATCTTCTATCGCTAAAGCAGTAAGTGATTTTTCAGAATTGGGTGATTTTTTATAGAGTATTCTTTCAATCCAAGTAAATTTCTTCTCCTGAATACTTTTCGCATGTTGCATATATTCATCCAGAACATTCAAAATATTGCGTAATAATTCTTGTACTGCGTTCATATAATCACCTGGCTGTAAATTGATCAATCATGCGCCCAATTTTCGATTTTTAACTTAGGAATACGTATAAATTCTCTTGTATTATTAGTAACTAAAATTGATTGTGTACACTGTGCATGTGCAGCTATCATTAAATCCAATGCACCAATAGGTATGCCTTTTTTCTCAAGATAGACTCTTATATAAGCATAATAACTCGCAACCTCTTCATCAAAAGCCAGGATATTTAATGGCAATGTGAACTCTCTTAACGCAGCTCTATTTTTTTGATGATGCTTGCTTTTTTCAACACCGTAGCTTAACTCAGCCAATGTAATAGATGATATGCAAATATCACCGATACTAAATGACTGAAACTTTCTAAGTACCTGTTCAGGTTGTTTCTGAATGATATAAATACAGATATCAGTATCCAACATATAACTCATAAAAAAATATCTTCTCTATCCTGCTGCTTCGGTTGATTCCTACCATGCGCAAAATAATCACTTGAAAACTTATCAAGACTAGAAAGTAAAGATCTCCAAGGATCTTGGATGGGCAATAAAACAACAGCATTTCCTATCTTTTTTATGAATACTTTTTCCCCTTTAAAGCGAAATTTCTTGGGCAAACGCACAGCTTGGCTTTGACCATTTTGAAATAATTTAGCTATCTCCACGGTATAAACTCCATAAAATATATACCTTAAGGTATATATTTTATAAGATTTTTGCAAGCACTTATTAAATAGGTTCAGCTTATTCTTTTTTAATAAACTTATGCGCATAATCCAATTAAAAAATTTTTCACGCATTCCTTCGTGTTTTATATCTTGTGCCACACAGTGTTTGCTAAAATTTGCATTGAACCCCCTGGCTGTATTGAACTTCAAAGGACATTGTATGCACCGCTATCAAATTATCCTCGGATTAATTTTTGCACTATGCTGCGTTTCACTGGCAGTCTGCCAATCACATAAAACATTCACTCTTGTAAACTCAAGTACAGCTATCAGGATTGCATTACCACACAATACCGCTTATCGACTTTTCTCTTTACCGAACCCAGAACGCCTAGTACTCGATTTAAACAACACGTCTTTATCAAGAAAAAGTTTTTATTTGAAAAAAATAAGCAAACCGATCAAAAAAGTCCGAATTGGTTTTTTTAAGCCACACGTACTACGTCTTGTATTTCAATTGACAGAAAAACAAATCTATAAAAGTCGACTCATCACAACCACAAAGGATCAGCATTTAATCATCACACTGAAGGCAAAGAAAACGAAAGCACACCCAACACCTCAGTCAACCGTTTTGCAAAAAAATTTAGAACACTATTTAGTAACTACACTGGCTTATCAAGATAAACCATCCTCTGATCGATTGGTTACCATCGTAATCGATCCAGGGCACGGTGGAAAAGATCCAGGCACTGTCGGTTATTATGGCACGCATGAAAAAGACATTACGCGCATAATCGCATTACGCTTACAGAACAAACTCAATCAATACATTGGATTTCACGCCATACTCACGCACACACGCGATTGTTTTATTCCACTACGTGGTCGCCTCCAAATTGCCCGCCATGCGCATGCGGATCTATTTTTATCTATTCATGCCGACGCCTATATCAAATCCAACGCCACAGGCGCTTCTATATTTGCTTTATCCACACACGGCGCCAGCAGTGAAGCGGCACTTTGGTTATCTAATCGCGAAAATCATTCAGAGTTAGCGGGTATTAATTTGAGTCATAAAAACAAAACGCTCTATTCTGTATTATTAGATTTAGAACAAACGGCAAGCATTTCTGCAAGCTTAAAAATTGGCGATCAACTCTTGAACAATATTAAACTTATTGGAAGCGTACACCATGACAGCGTAGAGCAAGCTCCTTTCATGGTTTTAAAAAATCCTGACATTCCTTCTCTCTTAATCGAAACCGGATTCTTATCTAATCCCAGCGAAGAACGAGTCTTACATAATTCTTTCTATCAACAACGTTTAGTCAAAGCCTTAGCGACAGGCATTGTGACGTATTTTTCCCAACACCCGCCCCGCAATACTTTGCTAGCACGCTTGCATCCGAATACTGTAATCGATTAGTTTTAGTACATTCACCCAAAAGAATCGGTAACCAATTACGCATGATTAGAAACAAGCCAAGCCTCCTAAGCTTAAAGGGGCAAAGCCCACCTCTTCTTGTTGTTAAAGATTTATCCCCTCTAACGCCCGGCGGACACGGCTTGCTTGAACAGTTGCAAACTGATACACCCGATCACCATGACCTTATCTTAAAAAAAGGCGAAAATTCTCACGAAAAAAATATACACAATGTAGTGTACGAACAAGCTAGTAAACAGGGATACGCTAACTATTTTACGCAACCATATCACTCTTCTAAAGAAGGGTTTTTTGCAACGGTGAGAGAACCCGGAGGGAAACTAAACTATTACTTTGATTTCTTCAAAAAAAATAGCGGAACTATGCCGTATCTTGTTTTTATTTTCACGCAAATAATGCGTTTAACTCAGGCCCTCACATTTTTGCATGAAACACAGTTTTTAGATCAAGAAAATAATATACACGCTGGCATTCTACATACCGATCTAAAAACTGATAATATTTTTCTTAATCAAGACGGACTCTTTGTTATTGGTGATTTTGGTTCAGCACACTACAGGCATGAATCTGTGCATGATTTATACCTAAGAAATATTCAACCCGAGCTATTAAAAAATAGTTGCCCAAGCGCGAATCAAATCATATTAGAAAAAGAAGCAATGCAAACTCACCAACACGATATGTACGGCCTGGGACTGATACTTGGAGCCTTATTAAACGAAGCACATCCTTTAGACGCTTATGCAGATGAAAATATTAGCTTACAGGAACGGGCAGAAAAATTTATACTGAATAATGACCGCCCCGCCAAACAACCAGCAAACAAGCATGAATCGCTGGCTATTCACGAATGCGATCCGAATGAACTATTCCTATTACTAAAAGATATATATTACGAACTCATCTATCCCAATAGACCCAGCGCAAAAACATTATTACAAGAACTAAACTCATTGAGTAAGATCTTTCAAACATCAGATGAAGACAAAAAAATGTTTCGAGACAATTTAATAAAACAGTTTGAGAATAAAAAACACTCCTTATCAGAATTTTTTATGCAATGTTCTATTTCAAGTGAAAACGGATACGTCGCTGTACATTCATCAGAAAAGAAATTACAAACTAAAACATTATGACACAACGCATTCAAAAACTTGCGCCTCATGTTGCCAATCAGATCGCCGCAGGTGAAGTGATTGAACGACCCGCCTCTATTGTCAAAGAACTATTTGAAAATAGTTTGGATGCTGGCAGTCAAAACATACAGATCGATCTAGAACAAGGCGGATTAAAACGTATTCAGGTTCGTGATGACGGACACGGTATTTATAAAGAAGATTTAACACTGGCTATAAGTCGCCATGCTACCAGTAAATTACATCAATCCGAGGACTTAAATGCAATCACCAGTTTTGGTTTTCGGGGTGAAGCGCTCGCCAGTATCGCCTCTTGCGCACGCGTACAATTAAGTACACGGATACATTCAGAAGAACACGGCTGGCAAATTCATACAGAAAATAATGCAGATATTATCGGACCCATACCCAACGCGCATCCGATTGGAACGACCGTTGAAGTCTGTGATCTTTTTTTCAATATCCCCGCGCGCCGTAAATTCTTACGCAGTGTGCAAACTGAATATACACATTGCGAAGAATTACTACGACGTTTATGTTTATGCAATTTTGCCGTTGCAATACGATTGCAACATAATAAACGCATGCGTTGGCAACTAGAACCCGCCCTCGATCATAGAACACAGACACAACGCATTGGCGATTTATTCGGAACAGAATTTGCAAATCAAACTATTTACTTAGAACAACAAATCGCTGATCTGAGTATTCGCGGATGGATTGCATTACCTAATTTCTCGCGCGCACAAGCCAATCTGCAGTATTTTTATATCAATAATCGTATGGTACGCGACAAAACGATCCATCATGCTGTTGCGCAAGCCTATCGTGATGTTCTACCGCAAGGTCGCCATCCTGCTTTAATTTTATTTTTAGACATGGATCCAACACAGGTTGATGTCAACGCACATCCAAGTAAACATGAAGTGCGTTTTCATAGCAGTCGTTTAATTCACGATTTTTTATACAGTCATTTAAAACGAGCTTTAGCTGAAGCCAATCCAAGCAAGCTGATCCAAAATACGATTAATCTACCTGTATCGGGATCAATACCGATCTTAGAAACGGTCGACTCATCAAACGAAGCATCAATAGCAATCACAAACACGCAAGTACAAGAAGTGCGCCCCCTCTACACAACACATAAACTTATTTCACCGCAACAAGCATTGGAAAAGCAATGCTTAGAACAAACACAAATACCGAATACAAAAATACCTCCTCTCGGCTTTGCCATCGCACAATTACATGGTATTTATATCTTGGCTGAAAATGAACACGGTCTGATTTTGATTGATATGCACGCAGCGCATGAACGCATTCTTTATGAACAATTAAAAAAAGAATTAAAACAACACGGGATACAACGTCAAACCTTACTCTTACCAATCTCAATCAAAATCAATCCGCTGCACTTACCTTTAATGCAGAAACAGCAAGCCGTATTTCAAGATTTCGGCTTTGAATTTGAACTTTTAGGCGAACACACGATCGCATTACGTAGTCTGCCCATACTGTTAAAAACAATTAAAGTGGACTCTTTATTACAAGATCTGCTCGACGATCTGATAGACAATCCTGAAAAAAACACAGATTTGAGTGAATTAATGCATGAACGTTTAGCCGCGCATGCCTGTCGTTATGCCGTGCGTGCAGGACGCAAAATGACCTTAATTGAAATGAATCAATTATTACGTGCGATTGAAGACACACCCCATAGTGGACAATGCAATCACGGCCGGCCTACTTGGAAACAATTCACTTTAGCTGAACTGGATAAATTATTTCTGCGTGGACGTTAGGTGTTCAGTCCGAAGTAATGTAGGTTTTATAGAAAATAAAAGCGTATACTCTGCATATTAAAAAGATGATAGCAAGCATTATTTTCTGAGAAACAAACATGGGTACTTTTGCATTAAAAATACCGATAGGTGAAAGCGATTTTCGGCGTGTAATACAAGGCAAATACTATTTTATTGATAAAAGTCTTCTAATCAAAGAAGTTCTCGACGATTCAGCCTCGGTTATGCTGATCACCCGTCCGCGTCGTTTTGGGAAGACCTTAAATTTATCGATGTTACGGTATTATTTTGCCAGCGAAGTGGAAGGAGAAAGCACACAGGATTTATTTTATGGCTTAAAGATTCACGAAGAAAAAGAAATAGCACATCAGCATCAAGGCCACTATCCGGTTATCTTCTTAACCCTGAAAGATCTTAAGTTTTCTACGTTTGAAGAAACCTATCAAAATTTTTGTCAACTCATCGCGTTTCTTTATGAAGAACATCGTTATTTGCTTGCGGGTGAGATCCTGTCAACGAATGAAAAGACCCGCTACCACGCTGTATTAGAGGAAAAAGCCTCCTCTGCTGGGATCAATTATTCGTTAAAAGGATTAAGTACTTATCTGCACCGCTATCACAAAGTAGCGCCGATCATTCTGATTGATGAATACGACACGCCGATCCAATCGGGGTATTTAAACGGCTATTATCCACAGATAGTCGAATTATTTCGGGCATTTTTAGGATCGGCCTTAAAAGACAATCCACATTGTTTCAAAGCGGTGTTAACGGGGATTCTGAGAGTATCGAAAGAAAGTTTATTTTCAGGATTAAATAATATTCGGGTGTATTCCGTACTCCATAAACGCTACGGTGAGTATTTTGGATTTACTGAGTTAGAAGTACAGACCTTGTTACAGAAAGCAGGATTGCAAACGCAAAGTGAAGGGATTCGTCGTTGGTACAACGGCTATGAAATCGGAGGTCATACGATTTATAATCCTTG
>Ga0206946_1179_pt1 | contig 14421 bp, 9 predicted proteins | sample Alteio_BWOrgHeat_2_FD_152965 | JGI IMG/M metagenome (GOLD analysis project Ga0206946, IMG submission 152965) | Enriched cells from forest soil in Barre Woods Harvard Forest LTER site, Petersham, Massachusetts, United States -... | ecosystem: Environmental > Terrestrial > Soil > Temperate forest > O... | reverse complement strand
TCTCGATTATTGTTGAGGCTTTCTCACTTTTTTGCCACTTCGGTTGGCTCGTTAATGACGCCGCCGTTGTCGGCCCATGCATCGAGTCCGGCGATGTATCGGAAGGGGCGGAGCGAGGCTTCTATTTTGAATCAGCGCGGGACTTTGAAACGAAACTGCGGTCTTAACCACTACTAGCTCACGGGCTCACTTCTGAAAAGGGGAGTAACGGATGAGCGTCTACGTTGTTTTCTTCGGCGGATACCACGCCTCTCAACACGACATGGAACTGTGGAAGGCCAGCGCAGAAAAACTGTGCGACGGCGTAAAGTTTGACGCATTCCCCTACCCGGACCCCGCAGCCTCCGACGATATAAGCGCCGTCAAAGGTTTCGAGAAGCAGTTCGACGGGGTGATCAAGAAGATCGAAGGCTTCAGCGCTGATACGTTATTCATCGTCGGCCATTCGAGCGGCTGCGCGATTGCGAACGAGCTGAACTCGCGTCTCAAAGGTGACCATAGTAAGATCACGCTAGTCGACCTCGACGGGTTTGCGCCTTCCGCCGACCAAATCAAGAAGTCGAGCGTTCAAGCCTGGTCTGCTGAGGGAGCTGGCGGCAATGGTAAATCCTTGCGCTGGGCCGCGGGACACCACATGTACCCAGCACCCCTCGCCACGAAGAAGTGGTCGCTTCATTTCTCCCTGGTCAACACCGCTGCTACCGACGCCATCACTGAGAAGAATTACAAGGACAAGGGCTATGCCGGATGCATTGCGAACCTGTATTGGTTACCGTAAAGCGCATAGGCGTCATCGCGGTTGCCCAGAACACGGGCTTGTAGAAAGCCCAGGACCCGAGGCCTATTTTCCTTATACAGTCCCCGGACGCTTACTCAGCGTCCGCCACGTTAATTTCTAGCGTTGCACCCGGGGTTCGAGTTGCGGATCAGTGCACAATCGGTGGTCTGACGACACGCCTGTGAATGCACAGTCGAGGGATTCGACGTTACTGTAATCGCCTGAGACCTTTGATTGTGCAGCCCGGATCGACTCCCCGCGCACACCCTATTCGGGCAGGGCATATTGGCCGTCGATATGGAAGTGGCCACTGACACCCGGAACTCCGGTATCAGGCTGGCCGCCACCGATACTGATGATGTAATCCCCCTGGGCGATGATCGGATTGCCGTCTTCCGTCACCACGCCCAGATCGCGCGGCTTCAAATCGAAGTGGACCTTCTGGCTCGCGCCGGGCTCGAGATGAATGCGCTCGAATCCACGCAGTGCGACGCGGGGCGCACCCTTGACCTGCGGAAACTTGAGATAGAGCTGCACGACCTCGTCTCCCGTAAGCTTGCCGGTATTGGTGACTGTGACATCAGCGCCTACAGGCTGTCCAGCAGCTATGGTCTGATCTGGCACCCTGAGGTCGCTATAGTTGAACTTCGTATAGCTGAGCCCGTAGCCAAACGGATACAGCGGTTTGCCCGTGAAGTACCTGTAGGTACGGTTCGCCATGCCGTAGTCTTCAAAATTGGGTAACTGGTCGACGCTCGCGTAGAAGGTCACGGGAAGGTGGCCGGCGGGATTGTTTTTCCCACTCAGAGTCTCCGCCACTGCCGCGCCGCCCTCCTCGCCGGGGTACCACGCTTCAACGATCGCATTGGCGTGTTGGTTGATCCAGTTGGCCGCCAAAGCGCTGCCATTCATCAGAACTACAGCGAGGGGTTTGCCGGTAGCGGCAACAGCTTCCACCAGGTCCTCTTCTGGCTGCGGCAAGTCGACACTGGTGCGATCTCCTCCGAGGAAACCTGGTTCGCTGACCGGCATCTCTTCGCCCTCAAGCTGACTTGTGATTCCGACGACGGCGATGACGACATCGGCATTCTTCGCGATGGCGATGGCCTCAGGCGAAGGCGCGTTGTTCGCCTTGGCCCAGATCAGCTCCGCATGCGGCACGCCGTTCCTCGTACCGTAGGAGATTTCGAGCGCGACCTTGCGACCCTTTTCGAGGTGGACGCGGCCCACGCCCGATGAGAGTCCTCGCGTGCCACCGCCGAATGCCGTTGCCACCTGCTTGCCGTCGACCGTAAGCCTTCCAAACCCTTCGCAGCGAATGCCCATTAAAAAGTCGCCTGACTCCGCGGGTGTCAGGAATCCGGACCATTGCACGCCGAAGTTCTTCTTCACCGCAATTTCTTTCGGAAGATCGCTCTCTGTGAGCTTGACGTTGGGCTCGGTACGGCTGACGATCGGCGCGGGCTTGGCTCCCTCAGCCGGCTGCCCCATCCGCATGCCTTCGTTGTAATCGGCCTTGAGTCCGGGCTTGCCATCGGAATTCGTCAGAAGAGTATCCGGCACTGCAGTTCCATCCGAGCGAAGAAACTGCGTTCCAGGGACGAAGGTGATCGTTGCGTTGGGAAATTCGGCGTGGAGTCCATCGAGGATGGAAACAATATGCGTGGGCTGTCCGGCATAGTTTCCAATGAGCGGCCTGGTCTGGTCGGCAAGTGGCCCGATAACGGCGATTTTCCGGATCCCCGGTTTCAGCGGAAGCAGGCCATCATTCTTGAGCAGGACCATGGACTCTTTTGCCAGCTTGCGTGCCTCTGCACGATGCTCAGAGCTATCGAGTTCCCTCTCATCGATCTTTGCATACGGAACCATGTTGGGAGGATCGAACATGCCGAGCTTGATTCGCGCAGTGAACAGGCGAATCAGCGCAGTATCGAGAACACTCTCGGGCAAATATCCCTGCTGAACAGCATCTATATAGGCTTTTTCAACTGGCTCGCCGAATCGAGAAGTGAAGGTGACACACTCGTTATCCATGCCGCGAAGCACGGAGATCGCGGCGCCTTGCGCCTGTGTCGGACGGTAGCGATGATTCGCGGCCACGTCTCTGACTGCATCGCAGTCTGAAACCACATATCCCTGGAAACCCCACTTGCCGCGCAACTGGTCCTCGAGCAGGTACTGGTTAGCGCATGCCGGCTCGCCGTTGATCGCGTTGTATGCGCACATTACGGATCCAGCTTTGCCTTCGATGACGGCCGCACGGAATGCGGGCTCGTATGTATCCACCTCGTCGTGCTTGCTTACGTCCACGTCCGCAAAGTGGCGCGTTGGCTCCGGTCCGCTGTGCACAGCGAAGTGCTTCGGCGTTGCAATTGCGAGGTAATATTTGGGGTCATCGCCCTGCAATCCGGTCACGTAGGCAACTCCCAGCCGGCCTGTCAGGAACGGGTCCTCGCCATAGGTTTCCTGTCCACGGCCCCAGCGCGGGTCACGGAAGATGTTGAGATTGGGAGACCAGAAATCCAGACCACCCATAATGCCGGTGTGCCCCTCGCGCGCGTTTTGCACGTGCTTGATGCGTCCCTCAACACCAATCTGCGCTGCCATGGTGTGAATCCCCGGCGCGTCGAACGTGGCGGCAAGACCGATCGGCTCCGGGTATTCGGTTACGCCGTCGTTGATGACCCCATGGAGGGCTTCGCTCCACCATTGATAGGCAGGAATCTTGAGCCGCGGAACTGCCGCAGAGTTGTTCTGCATCTGCGAAGCTTTCTCCGCAAGCGTCATCCGGTGTATCAGGTCAGTGGCCCGCTGCTCGGGTGAAAGCTGGGGATTCATGTAGGGGAGATTCGCGGAGTCCTGGGCAACTACATTTTGCAGGGCTGAACTAAAGAAGAGCGCTCCAGTGCACGCTAGGATACACTCGACAACTCGCAACGCGCGGCTTTTCATACTATTTCTCCATGTTGATGACTCATGTTGCGAACCACCTCACGATGAGCATGGTGTCATTGGCATCCGAAGTTGCGTGCGTCCTGGGTATCCCCGGTTCCGGTGTACTGAGCGTGCTTTGGGTACGCACACAGCGGACGACTGCGACCGGGGAATGCTTGCCCCGTGGCGATGACGCTCTCAGGTGCTTCGCCGTTCTCGACCCAATCGACAACTGCGCTGAGCATGTCGAAATGGTCGAGTGAGGGACCGCCGCCGCAGTGTGCCATGCCGGGGACGAGGAAGAAGCGGCTCCATTCGGCCACCTTGTCGGGACCACCGTTGTTTTCAGAAAGCGATTTGTAATATCCGAGCGTGTCGAGTGAAGAGAACCACGGATCGCTGTCGCCGTGAAAGAAGATGAGCTTGCCGCCGTTCAGCGAGAAGGTGGAGAGATTCGTGGATGCGGGTTCGACGAGCGGATCGGAGGCACGCGACGCTGCCTTGTCTACGTCGAGTTCAGTTGCGGTGGTGTACGGTCCGAAGAGGCCGTTCTTTCCCAATGCGAGCAGACCCGACACGCCACCCTGCATCGTTATGCCCGCGTCATAGAGGAATCCAGGATAGACTTGGCTGCCATAAGTGTTCTTCGGTCCTGCGAAGGCTTTCTTGATCGCGCTGATCTTTTCGGGCGCGATACACGCCCCGGTTTGGGCAGGTTTGCAGGCGATGACCTCAGGATCGAAATCGCAGCTGAGAGGATCGGAGATCATGCCGTCAGCGACACCATCTTTCGCATCGCACCGCTTCATAAGCGCGCCCATAAAAAGTTTGCGATCGTCATCGGTGAGGAACTTGTCGACCTGCGGCTTGCCGGATGCGTCTTTGGGAGCGGCCTGATTGTAGGCGACCGGAATCCATTGAGCGATCGCAAGATTGGAGAGCCCGGTACGCATCGCCGGATCGCCCGAGACAATCCCGTTGAACACGGTGGGATAGCGCTGCGAGAGGATCATCCCTTCGCGCCCGCCAGTAGAACAGCCGATGAAGTAGGAGTACGCCGCCGGCTTTGCGTAGTAGTGCGCGATGATTTGTTTTGCCACTCGGGCGACTTGAGCATTGGCAAGGAAAGCGAAGTCGAGATAGGCCTGCTGGTCACGCATGAATGAGAAGTCGAAAGGTCCGGTCTTTGCTTTGTGTCCTGTGTCGGTGCTGGCTACCGCGAATCCGCGGGTGAGAGCCGGTTTGTCGCCGGAGTAGTTCGCACCGGTGGGATAGGTAACGAAGCCGTTACCGCCACCGCCGCCCTGCATCATGAAGTCGCCGTTCCAGGCATCGGGTTGCGGTAGCGCCACAGCGAAGCCTATGCCGAACTCCTGGCCGTCAATGCCCTTGCGGCGATTGATCACACCATCAACGCGGCAGTGCGCGGGCAGTGGGCCGATTGAGGGATCGCCGAGGTACGGCGGCGGAACCGTTGTGCCCGCGGCGACGAGTTCGGACTTGGTGATCTCGACGGCTTGCAGCTTGAAATACGGGAGATCGGCGCAAGCGTCTGCTAATTGAGCGCGGGCGGCCAGAGGAACACCTAGCAGGACCACAAGCAAAATTGAGAGTTTCGACTGCGTCATAGCTGGCTTTCTTTACCTCGAGACAGCTGCGAGTGATGCGCACATACTTTCAAATTGTGAGTGCTTTGGACCGGCACTTCATTGAATGCTTGTTTGAACTTCCTTGCCATCGTAGTCAATTTCCGCATTTGGAGTGCTGGTGGCATCCGCGCCCGCGCCACGTCCTTCGCCGACCAGCACGACGCGGAATTTGCGGTGTTCGATGATCCCGGGAAACGCGCCTTGGCGCGCGCCAATGGTGAGAATCGAACTGCGATCGTCCCAGCGGAGTGGTATTATCGAATGCTCACCCTGCAGGTATTCATAGCCATCGCCGGCATCCTCATAGAGCTCGAATTTGCCGTCGGAGCCTCGATAAATACGAAGCTCGAGGGGTCCTCCGGGATCCTGCGTGGCGTACTCGATTTGCGGGCCTAAGGGAAGAATGGAACCTGCGCGCACGAAGAGCGGCATGCGATCGAGAGGCGCATCGGCTTCGATTTCCTCGCCGCCAGTGAGCGATTTGCCGGTCCAGAAGTCGTACCATGCGGCGGCTGCCGGCAAGTAGACGCTGCGCTTGGTGGCGTCAGCTTTGAGTACTGGGTTGACCAGGATGGCCGGGCCGAACATGAATTGATCGCCCAGGTTCCAGGTCTTCGGATCTGTGCGCCAGTCCATAACGAGCGGACGCTGGATCGTGTAGTCCTCGCTCGTTACCTTCCAGGCCAGCGAATAGATATATGGCATCAGCCGGTAACGGAGCTTGTCGTAGCTGACCAGGACAGGTTCAACCCTGTCGAAAATCCACAATTCGTTATGCGGACGATGCCCATGCGTACGAAAGATCGGACAGAACGTGCCGTACTCGAACCAGCGCGCATAGAGCTCCTGGAATGCGGGATCTGACAGCGGATTCTCGTGAGGCGGCCAGTAGCCGCCGATGTCGGTGGTCCAATATGGATATCCAGAAAGGGCGAAATTGAGACCGGCGGGAACCTGGTGGCTCAAGCCCCAGTAGGTACCATAGACGTCTCCCGACCAGACGGTAGCGCCCACGCGCTGCTGGCCAAGAAAAGCCGACCGTGTGAGCAGAAAGACCCGCTTGCTCTTGTTCTGCGCCTTCCAGTTATCCTGTACACCCAGGGTGTGCAAGAGCGGGAAAACGTTCGTGAACTCTGCGCCGTTGCCGATGGCGAGTTGGCGGCTGCTGAGGATCGCGTCACCCATGTGCGGCCAGTACTCTTCCGGCTCCGCGCTGTCGAGCCAGAATGCGTCCCATCCCTGCGTCAGCAGTTTGCCTGGCAGGCGCTCCCAGTAGATGTCGCGCGCCTCGGGATTCGTCGCGTCATAGACGTGCGCGCCAGATACAAGCTCGTTCTTGGCATCGAGAACCTTGTAGGTTTCCGATTCGGGATCGAGCAGGCCCCAGACAGAGATCATGGTGTGCACGTTCTCTTTGTGCAGGGCGTCCAGATCCTGCGATACATCGTGATAGTTGGAATTGAAGATCGGATCGCCCTCGGTCTTCCACCAGAACCAGTCCTGCACCATCGCATCGAGCGGGATGTGCTCCTGGCGGTAGCGTCCCGCAATCTCGCGGATCTCATCGAGAGAGACGTAGCGGTCCTTCGATTGGAAAAAGCCGTAGGCCCACTTGGGCAGCAACGGCGCGTGGCCTGTCATGCTGCGGTACTCGTGGAGAACGGTATCGATCTCCGGGCCGTAAAGGAAGTAGTAATCGATCGACTTCCCGGCGATGGAACTCAACTTCATCTCGAGCGGAAAGCGATTGTCGAACCAGGTAAGCGCCGCCGTGTTCCACATCAGGCCATAGCCCTTGCTCGAAATCAGCAGCGGGATCGCGACATCGGTGTTGTTTTGTCCCAGTTCCACCGTGGCGCCCCGATAGTTGAACATGCCGCTCTGGTGCTGGCCCAGCCCGTAGAGCGCTTCCGTAATAGAAGGAGAAAAGCGATCCGTGACGCGGTATGTGTGGTCGCCATTGAGTTCTACGGGCTCATAGGTACGCGGCATGCTTGGGCCTTCGTTCAGCAGTCCCTCCCCTCTGGTCGTCCTAAAGGAGAGGCTGCCACGCTCGATGTCAATGATCACCTCAAGCTGTGCGGTTTTCATGCTGGCCGCTTTCGAGTCTTGTGCGAAGGTAAACGGCACTCCGGGGCAGGATTGCTGCGCGTCGAGCATCCACGGGCGCGGGGTTGCGGACGCGGACGGTTCGGGCGTGGCGACGACGTGAATCACCGAATCGGTACACGCGGTCACCGTAAGAACTTCTCTCCCCGCAGTAGCGCGGAAGCCGTGGCTTGTCTGCTCGATTTGCGCAGGTGGAGGGCCAGGCGCCTTCTGGCCGGACATTTGCGCCGCGTTGTGCGAGGCGGCAGAGGCGAGCAACACAATCGGCATAATCGCCGAAGAACTACGAAACAGACTGTAAACTGCCGAATTCCTGACCATGTACGATTTCAAATTCTTTCTGCCGAGAACTTGTGTATGGCGCGACCGAAGTCGCAGGCGCGGCTTCGACTCCGGTTTGCCCAATGTTTGTGGTATACGTTTACCAGAAGTCTCGACTATACGAAATTGAGCTGCGGCGAACAAGAGGTAAATCGGTTTATTCCCTATTGGCCCATGGACTATTCGAATCGCCCTGTCCTCTCCAATCAGCGGCATGGATTCGCAATGGGGAACAACAAGCTGGACACCAAAACGTCATTTCACGGCGCGATGGCCGACCCGGCTGCGTTTGCAAAGCGCGTCCACCTTCTCTGGATCGGCGTGGAAACGAATGACCCTGAACGAATGAAGTCCGGACTTGAGGGTCTGAACGCCGCCCTCGATGAAGGCAAAGTCCAGCACATTTTTTACGAGTCACCCGGTACGGATCACGAATGGCAGACGTGGCGCCGCGATCTGAAAGACTTTGCGCCGCGGTTGTTCCGGCCGGTCGGTCAACAACCCGCTCGTGGCGCACGGACACTAGACTAGTCATCCGCCCACGATGTCGGCCACCCGTGGATCGGTCATATCCGCCGACCAGCCCAGGCGACTATTGTCTTGATCGGTGTAGGTGCTCTTTAGAGAAACCAGGTCCCCGCCCATTAGAAATATGTTCAAGGGATGGCCTGATCAGAATGAGCGCAGGGGATCTCAAGCGCATCGCGTTGTTAAGTGAAGTACTTGTTGGCCGGCAAGCCGGGGATTACCTACACACAAGCCCGCGCCATACGCGAAGATGCCACTACGGACGAGAACGTACTCCCGCCAGGCATCGCGATTTCTTATTATTCAGACTCAATCTTTACTTCACCGGCTTCGCGGGCATCTCCGCAGCTTTAACCTCAGCAGGCATGGCCACCACCGGTTTGCCCTTTATCGGAACCGGTTTTGCCCCATAGGAGCGGTCTATTTTGCGGTTTTCGCGCGACTTCGTTGAAGTATGGCGATGCACATCGGACTTTTTGGTCAAGGTCATAAAACCTCCATTCGCTGACGGTTCCTGTTTTGACTTCATATTCGTTCTGCACGAGCGGCGACCCCTTCCCACCGCAAGACACCTCTCCGTCCTCTGTAACAGAGAAGTCCAAGATCACATAATGACTATCTAGTCTCAGTCACCACAGAGACCATCGTTGCCGATCATACCGATAGCGAGGCAGGATGCACCAGCGTAATCGGCTGCGAGTCAGGCGTATCCTATGACTCCCCGATCCCCTTCGATCACGATGCCGGCTACACGGATAACGATGACGAGATCGCGCAGATTGCGAAGTTCGCCGGTTTGGGGAACATAGAACGAGTAGATTCTCTGCCGTTTCATCAGATGGGCCGATACAAATGGAAGGAACTCAAACTTAACTACAGCCCTCAACGACGTTCAACCGCCAAGTCACGAAGCGGTTGAACACACTTGTGCGATCTTTCGTGACGAAGGGCTCAAAGCATTCTGAGTTAGGAGCCCGCACTGACGACGGGGATTCAACATCCCGTCTTCTACACATGAATTCAGTGCTTGTGCAAAGATCTGATTGCAGACGCTCTTCGCAAATCCTTCAACGATGTCATGCGAGACCCGTTAAATTCGCCATCAAGGGAACCACTCCGTTTCCGCGCAGCAGCTGTCAGTTCTAACAGGTGACATCCCGCTGCCAACGCGCTAGACTAGCGGCGCAATTAGGCTGAAGAAGAGCCCGAGGGCGGGACTAGGCTCGGTGTCCGTCTGTGATCAACGTCACAGACGCTATATGTATTCTTGCCCATAGCTAGTAAGGGCGCGTTCGCAATCGGCTGCCGCGAGCAAAGTAGGATAAGTGGTTGCCCAGACCTCCTTTGGTGAGACAGATGAGACGACTGCTCCTCTGTATGGCGCTCCTCATATCGCTGCTATTTTTCTGGAAGGCCGTGCGTGTGAACGCTGCCGGTGGCGACAAGCAACAGGTGGCCACCAGCCAGAAGGCACCGATCAAGCCGGAAGATTTCTTGGGCTCGGAGACTTGCCAGGCCTGCCATGAAGACATAAGCCACAAGTTCGCAGACAATCCTCATACTCGCCTCGCATTGCTGCACGGCGGCAAGGGAGTCACCTGCGAGAGCTGTCACGGACCCGGTAAGGAGCATGTGGAGGGAGGCGGCGATCCAACGAAGATATTCCGGTTCAGCCATGTCAGCTCGAGGGAGGCAGATAAAAGGTGCCTGGAGTGCCACGAAGGGAATCATCCCAACTTCGAGCGCACCGCGCATGGTGATGCAGGAATAGGCTGCACGAGTTGTCATAGCATTCACAAATTCAAGAGTGATGCGAGTCTCCTCAAGGTCTCGCAGCCGAAGCTTTGCTACACCTGCCACAGCGATGTGAAGCCGGCTTTTGCACAACCTTTTCATCACAAGGTGGACGAGGGGCTCATGAACTGCAGCGATTGCCACGATCCTCACGGCACATTCAAAGAAAAGGGCCTGCACAGCAGCGTCGCCGGCGATGCGGTCTGCGTGAAGTGTCACACGGAGACTGCTGGACCCTTTGTGTATGAGCATCCACCGATCAGGACAGAAGGCTGCACCTCATGCCATTTCCCGCACGGATCGCCGAACCCCCGCCTGCTTACGCGCAACAATGTGAATTCACTTTGCCTGCAGTGCCATACGGCTTCGATGAACTTCACCGCGCCTGGCGTCCCGTCATTTCATAACCAGGCGAATCAGTACCAGGCATGCACAGTCTGCCATGTACAGATTCATGGCTCGAACGCTGACAGTTCGTACTTCAAGTAGGGGTGGTCACACATGACGAGCAAATTCTCCTTCATATCACCCATGATGAAGATTCTGTGTGGTGTTTATGAGATTTCGCTTGGAGCGTTATTACTTGCTGTGTGTATCACCGTTGTTGACGCTGCAAAGGCCCAAGAGCCTCCACCTGTACAGCAGCAGCCTCCACCTGCACAGGAGCCTCCACAGCCATCGCCTCCAAAAGAAACAATCATAGGTGGTTACGTGATCCATCAGTCGATTGATCTCGGCGGTCATATTGTGGAGCACTCCGGCAGCGACCCGATGTACGCTACGCTGATCAACATGCAATCCGGGCCGCGCATTCTCGATCAATCACTCACGATGCGTGCCGTCGATCCGGCGCACGCGGTCTTCTTCGATCAGCTCTCATCCACCAGCTTCGGTTATGGTGGTGACCCGATTAACGTCACGTATATGAACATGTCGAAAGGCCGAATATATGACTTCCGCGGAAGCTATCGCCGATATCGTCAATATTTCGATTACAATCTGCTGGCGAATCCGTTGATTCCGTCAAACTCGGATCCTTTTGTTCCGGTTCTCAGTTCGCCGCACCTTTTTAACACCGCGCGACGGCTTACCGATCTCAACCTTACTCTTGCTCCACTATCAAAGGTCAGCGTTCGCTTTGGATATAACCACAACATTAATCAAGGGCCTTCGTATAGCACGGTGCATGTGAGCACCGATGCGCTGCTTTACCAAAACTGGCGTAATTCAACGGATGCATGGATTGGAGGCGTGGATTGGAAGCCCGACCCCAGGACGACTTTCAGTTACGATCAGTTCTTTACTCACTACAAGGGCAACACGAGCTGGGCTCTTGCGGGTTTGAATTATGTGCTGCCGAATGGCACACCGGTCTCGCTTGGAATCAATCAATCTTCGGTGTGGGGTACTCCGTGTTCCTCCCCATTTAATCCTGACGGAACTGTGAGTCCAACCTGCAACGCTTTTCTGGGATATACACGTTCCGCGCCAACTCGGACTCTTTTCCCAACCGAGCAGGTCCGCTTCCAGACCTCGGCAATTCATAACTTTACGCTGAATGGGCGTTTGCTCTATAACGGTTCAACCAGCAATCTCGACAACTACTATGAAAATTTCAACGGTCTGAACTCGAAGTCCGCTGTGCGCCAGACCATCATCACCGGCTCTGCCGAGGCGCGGCGTGTGAATGTCAATGGAGACATCGCGGCAGTCTGGCAGATCACTCCCAAGGTCTCTGTGTCAGACCTTTTCACTTTCTGGTATTTCCGCATACCGGGTACCAACATGTTCACTGAGACAGATTATGCCGGAACATCGACGCTGCTGCCTCCAGGAGCCTCGACGACATCAACCACGACCGATCACCAGGCACTCAACCAGGAAACGAAGGCCAATACATTTGTTATGGCGTGGGACGTGACATCAAAAGCACGGATCTCGGTTGGCTATCGGTATCGAAGCCGCACCATTACGGATTCTGGAGGAGACTTCATCCCGATCCATGAAAATTGGGGGTTATTTGGCGCAGCCCTTCGACCTGCCCCATCGTTGCGCGTTAACGTCAACTTTGACGGCATGTATGCAGACAGGGCGTTTACCCGCATCAGCCCTCGGCAGAGTCAGCACTATGTTGTCCGCAGCACCTATCAACCGCATCCGTGGCTCTCCGTTTCCGGAGCCGTGAACATCTACGAGGCTCGCAATAATGTTCAAACTGTGAATCATCTCGAACACAATCGAGATTTTTCCTTTGGCGCATCGATTGTTCCAAGTGAGAAATGGTCAATGAATTTGAACTACGGCTATAACAGTGTCTTTTCCTCGACGATCGAGTGCTTCCCGTCCACTCCACCGCCGCCTCAGGCTTTGCCTGCGCAGCCGGTCTGCGTCTCAGAAGGTACACCGTACCAAACCAACGGCTACTACAACGCGCCGACACAGTTCGGCTCTATTGGGTTTACATTCGCGCCAGTAAAGATTGTTCACTTCGATGCCGGATATCGCATGAGCGCGGTGAACGGCAATTCCGAAATGATCAATGTCCGACAGGTGCCGGGGTCTCTGCAGTCGCAGTTCCAGTCACCCTATGGGAGTGTGGCTGTGCAGATCTGGCCCAACTGGACATGGAAGGGAGACTACAACTACTACGGATATGGTGAGGGAACGCCTATCGGGCCAACATTGCCGCGAAGTTTTCGGGGAAATGTATACACGCTGAGCGTAAATTATTCCTTCTAAGAGGTATAGCTTGCGCTATGATTCAACTGCTTATCAGGAGGACGACTAACTATGCTGAAACAAATAACTCTGGTTTGTATCATGAGCCTGCTTGCTATCAGCAGCACGAGTTTTGCTCAGAGCCCCGGTGCAGATATCTACAAGTCCAAATGCCAGTCCTGCCATGCTGCTGACGGTAGCGGTAACACGCCCGCGGGCAAATCCATGAAGGCACGGCCGTTTAACTCTCCGGAAGTCATGAAGATGTCAGACGACGATCTCATCCAGGTCACAAGGGATGGGCGTGGCAAGATGCCAGCCTATGCTGGCAAGCTTACAGACGATCAGATCAAGGCTGTGGTTGCACATATCCGTACACTACAGGGAAAGTGAAGCAACTGGAGTCACGAACGAATTTATTCGGACGATTCAATGAGTGAGAATCGGCTTCGACCGTTGGTCTTTTTTGCGCACAACTCCGTAAGTCGGATCGGGGTCGGACTTACCACTGCGTCTGCTCTGACTCTGATCGGATTCTGGGTTGTGGATGTGGTTGGCCACGGTGGCTCAACCAACCCGTATGTCGGGATTATCTTCGACCTTTGCCTGCCGGCTCTATTTATCCTTGGGCTGATTCTGATTCCAATAGGCATGTGGTGGAAGAGGAGGCAGCTAAAGAAGACGGATCAGATTCCAAGTGAATATCCGAGGGTTGACCTCAGTAATCCTGTTTTTCGTCGTTCTCTAGGCTATGTTGCTCTGGCCACGTTTATCAATTTTGTCATTGTGGGCGCCGCAAGCTATAGAGGGGTTGCGCAGATGGACAAGCCATCGTTCTGCGGTCAGGCCTGTCATGTCATGGCGCCGCAGTGGAACGCCTATCATATCGCTCCTCATGCCAACGTAGCCTGTACCGAATGCCATGTTACTTCAGGGCTGGGTGGTTATGTGCATGCCAAGCTGAACGGAACGAGACAACTGATGGCTGTAGTCTTCGGCAACTATTCCCGGCCTATCGTTGCTGGGGGCAAAGTGCCCGCCGCGGAAGAAAGCTGTTTGCACTGTCACAATCCGAACAAGCTCATTGGCGACAAGCTTGTCGTGAAGACCTCTTATGGCGATGATGAAAAGAACTCAGTCACGTATTCTCTCGTGCTGCTTCATGTTGGAGGCCGGGACTTGTCGGGCAGATTGAGCGGCATCCATGGCGCACATCTTGGCCATATCGAGTTCATCGCTACAGACAGCACTAATAAGACCATCCCCTGGGTGGCAAAGGTAAATGATGACGGCTCCACTGTGGAGTATTTGTCGTCCGATGCAAAGACACCTGCAACAGGTCAAAAACGTGTGATGGATTGCATTGATTGTCACAACCGTCCGGCGCATTCGTTTGATACACCAGAGGGTGCATTGAACGAGGCGATGGTCCACGGTCGACTGAACCCTTCTTTGCCTTTCATACGCAAGCAGGGTCTTGCGCTCATTAAAGCGGAGTACGCATCACAGGCGGATGCGGAATCAAAGATCACGGCCGGTCTTGAGGACTTCTATCGCACCAAATATCCAGACGTCTGGAGCAAGAATCGC
>Ga0206946_1177_pt1 | contig 14467 bp, 15 predicted proteins | sample Alteio_BWOrgHeat_2_FD_152965 | JGI IMG/M metagenome (GOLD analysis project Ga0206946, IMG submission 152965) | Enriched cells from forest soil in Barre Woods Harvard Forest LTER site, Petersham, Massachusetts, United States -... | ecosystem: Environmental > Terrestrial > Soil > Temperate forest > O... | reverse complement strand
CCGGATCAGTTCATCGATCGTACGTTTGCCCGGACGTCAACCTTCTTTGGCGATGGCGTTGTGGCGCATGTGGGGTTTGGTGATCCGGTGTGTGCGACGGTTGCGTCGGTGTTTGAGAAGGCTTGTGCCGCGGTTGGCGTGGTCGGAAAGAACGGCGGGACGTACGTTTGCATGGAAGGGCCGCAGTTTTCGACACGCGCGGAGTCGAATCTTTATCGCAGCTGGGGCGCGGATGTGATCGGTATGACGAATTTGCAGGAGGCGAAACTGGCCCGCGAGGCCGAGATTTGCTATGCAACGATGGCGATGGTGACCGATTACGATTGCTGGCGCGAAGGCCATGATGATGTGACGGTCGATCAGATTGTGGCTGTGATGCACCAAAACTCGGAGAACGCGGCGAAGGTTGTGAAGGCGGCAGTGGCCGCTATGCCGAAGGGCGAGAGGAACTGCGCGTGCGCCAGTGCTATGAAGTACGCGATTCTAACTGATCGCAAGGCGATTCCGGCTGAGACGCAGCAGAAGCTGTCGTTGCTGTTGGAGAAGTATTTGTAGATTTCGTTCGGGCCTATGTTGATGTTGCTTTTAGGCAGCGTTGATTCAGATTGAACTTTTTACTCAAAAGGAACTCATGTCAATTCTTGTCGTTGGATCGGTAGCGTTCGATAGTATTCAGACGCCGCATGGTGCGGTGGATCATTGCCTGGGTGGAGCTGCGACTCATTTTGCTCTTGCGGCCAGCTACTTTACTCCGGTGCGCGTGATCGCCGTGGTGGGCAAGGACTTTACGGCCGAGCATGAGGCTGTGCTGACGCGGCGTGGAATTGACACGCGTGGGCTCGAGCGCGCGGATGGGCTTAGCTTCCACTGGACGGGATCGTATGTGAACAATCTGAACGAGGCGCAGACGCTGGGTACGGATTTGAATGTGTTTGCGAACTTCGAGCCGAAGATTCCCGAGGCTTATAAGGACAGCGAGTATCTTTTCCTGGCGAACATCGATCCGGTCCTGCAGGCACGGGTTCGCAGCCAGATGCCGAACGTGAAGATGGTTTGCGGCGACACGATGAATTATTGGATTGCCGACCATGCTGCGAATCTGGCCAAGGTACTGCGCGAGTTGGATGTGCTGCTGATCAATGACGGCGAGGCGCGGATGCTGGCGGGAGAGAAGAATCTTGTGCTGGCTGCGAAGAAGGTGCTGGAGATGGGGCCGAAGACGCTGGTGGTGAAGCATGGCGAGTATGGTGCGACATCGTTCTTTGGAGACCGGTCGTTTAGCAATGGTGTGAGGGCATCGCATCCTTTCCGTGCGCCGGCACTGCCGTTGGCTGAGGTGGTCGATCCGACGGGAGCGGGTGATTCGTTTGCCGGCGGGTTCTATGGCTATCTGGCATCGCAGCCTGAGTTGACGCCCGCGGTATTTCGGACTGCGATGTTCTATGGAGGCGTAATGGGCTCGTTCGCAGTTGAGCGGTTCGGGACCGAGCGCTTGCAGGGAGTGACGCGGGAAGAGATCGACGCGCGGTTCAAGCTGTTTATGGAGATTTCGCACCTTGACACGACGCGGGCGTAGATCGGGTCCGCTTGCTCCGGTTGTCGAAGGAAGCGGCGATGTGGTGCGGCCAGCTACGCGGGAGGAGACACGTCCCGTAGCGCTGGCCGCTGTTGTTGTGGGCTTTGTCGCATTGGTTGTCAGCTTTCTGCGTGGGTATGTGTTGCTGTACGGGGATGCGGTCGCGCATCTGGGGATTGCGCGGCGGATTCTGGATTCGCGTAATCCGGGATTGTCGCAGCTTGGCGGAGTGTGGCTTCCCCTGCCGCACCTGCTGATGGTTCCGTTCGTGCAAAAGATGGAGTGGTGGCAGAACGGATTGGCTGGTTCGTGGCCGTCGTTGCTGTGCTATGTGGCGGGTGTTGCAGGACTGTACCGGCTGGCACGGCGCATGATGACGCCGAAGTGGGCGCTTGCCGCGACGTTGTTTTTTGGGCTGAATCCGAACCTGTTGTATATATCAACGACAGCGATGACCGAGCCGCTGTTCCTTGCGCTTCTGATTTGGCTGACGCTGCTAACGGTCGAATGTGTCGATGCGATTCATCGTGGGAAGACTGGCTTCGTTGCGCGGCGGATGATTCTGATTGCGCTGTTTATCATGGCAGCGGTCTTTACGCGATACGACGGGTGGGTGCTTGGCGCCGTTGTGTGGTGCGTGGTGACGTGGGAGCTACGGCGCAAGCGCGATGTATGGCGTGCCGTGGCTCCATTTTTTGTGGTGTTCACAGTGTTGACAGTGGCTGGTCCGTTGAGCTGGCTCGCTTATAATCAGCATTTCTTTCATGACGCGCTCGACTTTATGCGTGGGCCCTACTCGGCTGGGGCGATTGAAAGGAAGACGACTCCGCCGGGCGCGGGACATTATCGCGGATGGCATAACCCTATCTGGGCGCTGATTTTGTATATGCGTACAGCACAGCTGGATGTTGCGGCGTGGGAGATTGGGTTTGCTGTGATGGCGGCGGCACTTGCTGGATCGGTGCTTGCGGTTCGACGCGGGTTTACGCAGATAGTGATCCTTCTTTGGCTGCCGCTGGCCTTCTATGTGTACTCGATTGCGTTTGGATCAGTGCCGATTTTTATTCCGCCGCTTTGGCCGCATTCGTACTACAACTCGCGTTATGGAATGGAGTTGTTGCCTGCGCTTGCGGTGTTCCTGTTCTTTGCGGTGGCCTGGCTGGAGCAGCGATGGAGTGCGTCGCAGCCTTTGAAGTCGCGGCTGATGCAGCCGATTGCGCTTGCGCTGATTGCGGCTAATACGATTGCAATGATGTATCGTGTGCCTCTTGTTTTGAAGGAGGCGCAGGTGAACTCGACGACGCGGGTGGCGTTTGAGGCGGCGCTGGCGCGGGAGCTCAAGAGCTTCCCGGCGGGAGTTCCGATCCTGATGTATGTCTCCGATCATGTCGGTGCGTTGCAGCAGGCGGGTATTCCGCTGATGCAAGTGTGGAACGAGAATGATTACGACAGCTGGATGGCGGCGCTGGCCGATCCGGCGGGGCGAGCTGCGTATGTGATTGCGATGACCGACGACGCGGTCTCAAAGGCTGTGGCGGAGCGTCCTCAAGGGCTTACTGAGTTGACAGTGCTTTGCACGACAGGGCAGCCGTGTGCGCGAATCTATCGATCGGATCGGTTTTCTCTGCCGCCGGGGGCGCCGTAATCTGGAAGTTGACTTGGATACTCGCTTAGATACGTCTGGCGATAGAGTCGCTGCATTGCCAGCTCACGGTGCTACTATCCACGCAGACTTATGTTGATTCCGTCATCATTTCATTTCAGTCAGATTGATCAGGAACTGCTCTCCATGGGTACGGCAGCGCGATTGCTTGCAGCCTGCCTGCTGGGCGGAGCGATCGGTCTAGAACGGGAGCGGAGGCACAAGGCGTCGGGTTTGCGCACAAACATGCTGCTATGTATGGGCTGCGCTTTTTTTACGCTGCTCTCGGCGGTTCTGGCGGGTGAGGGGAATCCTGACAAGGGGCGGGTCGCGTCGAATATTGTGCAGGGGATCGGCTTTCTGGGTGCGGGGCTGATTCTTCACACACGTGATCGCGTGGTTGGGCTTACGAGTGCAGCCACTGTCTTTGTGATTGCATCGATCGGGATGGCCTGTGGTGCGGGCTTGTACATCGAGGCGGTTCTGGCGACGCTGATTACGCTGATTTCGCTGACTTTTATCGGGCATCTTGAGGGGATCATTGGCTGGCAGCGGTATCCGCTGATCTATGAGGTTCGCGGAACAGATCAGAACAAGATGTATGTGGCGATTCTGAGCGTTATGGATCGGGCGGGCGAGCGGTTGAACATCATTGAGCGGGATAGCGTGGCGGCGATGGAGAGACTGACCTTTGTTGTGAAGGGAAATGCGAAGATGCATGCTCGTCTTCTCGTGGAGCTGAGGGCCAGCGATGAGGCTGATCAAGTCCTCGCATTTCGCGATGTTGAGGCAGAATAAGAACATCATGATTCCTTTCGTAAAGGCGCACGCCTGTGGCAACGATTTTTTGATTATTGAAGAACATCTGGCGGGGCGGCGTCATGCTGAACTGGCACGTAAGCTCTGTTCGCGGAATACCAGCATCGGCGCGGATGGGATTGAGTTTCTCGAGCGCAGAGCCAACGGCGAACTTTTTCTGCGGCTCTTTAACGCGGACGGTAGTGAAGCGGAGTTGTCTGGCAACGGGACTCGTTGCGTGGCCGCATGGCTTGCGAGCAGTGAGGGATTGGATGAGGTGGCTCTCGGTACGCATGGCGGTGTTCGCACGTGCCGTGTCGTCGAGGTCGCGGATCCGTTGTATCTGATAGAGAGTGGGATGGGCGTGCCGCGCGTGATGCCGCGGACGATTGAGCTTCCGGATGTCGGCAATGTGGTGGGAGCCATGGTCAATGTGGGTAATCCGCACTTTGTTCTGTTTGTCGATGCGGAGGATTTCAGTGCGCATGGACTTCGGTGGCAGGAGCTTGGCGCGCTCATCAGCACGAGTCCGCTGTTTCCGCATGGGACGAATGTGGAGTTTGTCCGGGTGCTTAGTGAGAATGAGATCGGGTTTCGCATCTTTGAGCGCGGGTGTGGGCCTACGACTTCGTCTGGCACTGGAACTTGTGCGTCCTCGGCCGCGGCGATGGCACTGCGCGGAGTTGCGCGAGAGCTGACTGCTATTGCCGAGGGCGGTGCGCAGCGCACGGTGTGGCTCTCTGCCGATGCGGCGATGCAACTGACTGGGCCAGCGGAGATTATCTGCCGTGGCGAGGTTGCTGGGCTGTGAGTTCGAAGAATGTACGCGTGAAGCCCGCGGCTCTGCAACCCGGCGCAACGCTGGCTGTACTTTCCCCTGCAAGTACACCGAAGCCTGAACTGGTGCAGCGTGGGCTCGAACATCTGCAAACGCTGGGGTATCGCACAGTTTTGAGTCCGCATGCGCTTGATTGCGGGCCGCTGTATTACGCCGGGCGGCTCGAGGACCGAGTTGCGGATCTGCATGCTGCCTTCGCGGATCCGGGGATTGATGGCATCATCTGCACGCGTGGCGGATGGGGTTCGGCGGAGTTGCTTCCCTATCTGGATGCAGCGATGATTCGCTCGAATCCTAAGGCGTTTATTGGGTATAGCGACCATACATCGCTGCACTGCTGGCTTGAGAATGAGGCTAACCTGATCAGCTTCTATGGGCCGATGGTTGCTGCGGATTTTTCGCGTAACGATGGTGTGGATGGCGCGAGTTGGCAACATGCTTGTGGTGGCGATAACGTGTGGTCGATCGGCGCTGCTGGCGGGTTGCGCGTACTTCGTGCGGGCGTTGCGGAGGGCAGGCTTCGCGGTGGGTGCATTTCGATCTACGCGGAGGCACTGGGTACTCCTTATGCTCCGCGAGTGGGCACGGACACCATTCTTTTTCTTGAGGATATTGGCACGAAACCTTATCAGTGGGATAGATTGCTGCTGCACCTTCGATATGCAGGCCGGTTGGAGGGCGTAAAGGGAATCGTCTTTGGAGATATGCGCCAGTGTGTATTAGAGGAGGAGCAGGAGTATCTGGAGAGCGCGATTTTGCATGCGCTGCGCAACTTCGACGGCCCGGTAGCGATCGGGCTCCGTTCCGGACACGTGGATAAGGGGAATGTCACGCTTCCGCTGGGTGTTTCTGTCCGACTCGATCTGGCGGATGGAGAGAATTCGCAGATGCAATTTCTTGAGGCAGCTGTTACGGTTTAATCGTCCCTGACAATTCATGCAAAGTCCTAAACACATTCATTTAATCGGTATCTGCGGCACGGCTATGGCTTCGCTGGCGGGTATGTTGCAGATGCAGGGCCATTACATTACTGGCTCGGATGCTGCGGCTTATCCGCCGATGAGCGATCTGCTACGCGGGCTGGAGATTCCGGTTTATGAGCCGTACGCGGAGATTAATCTGAAACCGCGGCCGGACCTGGTGGTGGTCGGCAACGCCATCTCGCGTGGAAATGCGGAGTTGGAGTATGTGCTGGATGCGCGGATTCCATTCTGCTCGATGGCTGCGATTCTGCACGACGAATTCCTGAGAGGGCGTGAGTCGCTTGTGGTGGCGGGCACGCATGGGAAGACGACAACGACGAGTATGCTGGCTTGGATCTATGAGGTGGCCTCGTGGCGAGATGGTGCGCTTGCCCCGTCGTTCCTGATCGGTGGTGTGGCCGAGAACTTCGCTACCAGCTTTATGGTGCGTCCAACACGTCCGTTTCTGCTGGAAGGGGATGAGTACGATACCGCCTTCTTCGATAAAGGGCCGAAGTTTCTGCACTACTTCCCGGACGCGGCAATCCTTACGCATGTGGAGTTTGACCATGCGGATATCTACTCTGACCTCTCTGCTGTAAAGACTGCGTTCAAGCGGTTTGTAAATCTGGTTCCGCGGCGCGGACGTATTGTCGCCTTCGATGGAAACGAGAACGTCAGCGAATGCGTTGCGCGGGCGTTCTGTGCGGTGGAGCGGTATGGATTCGGTGAGCAGTCGCATTGGCGCGTTACGAATCTTCGCCATGATGGGCCGTTGACACGATGGGCGCTTCTTCGTTGCGGGGAACCGTTTGCAGAGCTTAGCCTGCCGATGGCCGGCGAGCACAATGCGCTGAACGCCACGGCTGCAGCGGCGTTGGCGGCGGGACAGGGTATTCCGATTGAAGCCATCGCTGAGGCTCTGGCTACGTTCAAGAGCGTCAAACGCAGGCTTGAGGTGCGGGCGGTGGTCGGTGGCGTGACGATCATCGACGACTTTGCACACCATCCGACGGCAATCCGCGAGACGCTGCGGGCTTTGCGGGAGCGCTATCCGGGGCAACGGTTGCTGGCGGTGCTGGAGCCGCGGTCAAACACACTGCGACGGAATGTGTTTGAGACGGCGTTGGTGGATAGTCTCGGCTGGGCAGACCGGGTTGTTCTAGCTTCCGTGTTCAAGTCGGACAGCATTCCTGCGAGCGAGAGGTTGATTCCGGAGCATGTTGTTACGGCGTTGAATGAGCGCGGCGTTCCTGCTTCGGTTCATAGTGATGCGGATGCGATTGTTGCCGCTATTGCGCCGGAGTTGAGGGATGGCGATGTTGTGGCGATCCTTTCGAATGGAGCGTTTGGCGGAATCTATCAGAAGCTTCCGCGAGCTATCTCGGATTCGATTGTTTTGCGTGCGGGGCGGACGCTGCAGCCTAAGGGTAGCGTGTAGAAGTACGTTATTCTGAAAAGCGGTATGTTTGCGACGTTTAAGCTGCTTTTTGTGTATCTGGCTCTGGGGCCTTTGGCCGGGGTGGTGGGGATTCCTTATACCCTGATGGTGGGGGATATCAGCCTGCTGTATAGGGTGGCCATGTGGATTGCCAATGCCGGGGTGAGGGCGGCGGGGATTCAGGTGGAGGTTACGGGGCTGGAGCATGTTCCGGCGGACCGGCCGAGCATCTACATGTGCAATCATGTGTCGAACCTTGATCCTCCGGTGCTGCTGCCGATGTTGCCGGGACGGAGTTCGGTGCTGCTGAAGAAGGAGCTCATGAACATTCCCATCCTTGGGCGGGCGATGCGGATGGGGCAGTTTGTTCCGGTGGAGCGCGGCGGCACTCGGGATGCGGCGCAGGCGAGTGTGGCGGCGGCGGCGGAGGCTCTGCGCTCGGGGCTGCATATGCTGGTGTTTCCTGAGGGAACGCGATCTCGTGATGGAAGACTGCTGCCGTTCAAGAAGGGTCCTTTCTATCTGGCACAGCAGACGCAGGCGGCGATTGTTCCGATTGCGATCTCAGGCACCGAGACGATGATGCATAAAGGCAGCGTCGCGATTACGCCGGGCGTGGCGCGGGTGCAGGTGCTGCCGGTGGTCGAGCCAGCGGATTATGCGACTCGTGAGGATTTGTTGCGGGCGGTTCGGCAGGCGATTGCGCAGGCACTGCCGGAGGAGATGAAGCCAGTCGATTTCGAAAAGGCTATTTGACGATGGCGTTGTAGCCGTCGGCGAGGAGGCGCTGGCGCATAGCCTCGGCCTCTTTTTTGTTGGCGAGGGGGCCTATCTGGATGTGCAGGAGTTTGTCCTGCGGCTCGTGCCGGACGACTACGTTGTAGCCTCGCCGTTTGAGGGCGTTGAGGAGGGTGTCGGCGTCTTCCTGATGAGAGACGGCGGCGACCTGGACCAGGGCTGGGGGGCCGGCTGGGGTTGTGGTGGCTGCCGCTTGGGCTGCGGGGGCAGGTGCTGGCCTGGCGGGTTCGGGTGTGGGTGGTGCTGGCCTCTCGATGGGTTGGGCTACTTGCTGGATGGTGGGCGGGGTGGGTGTTGTGTCGTCTTCGGTGGCTCGATGGGCAGGCTGTGGGACGGCGCTTCCTGGGACGGGTTTGGCGCTGCCGTTGGTGGCGAGGGGCGAGGATGTGTCAGCGATGGGGGCTGCGGCCTGTGAAGAGGTGCGGCGGCCCATCGTATAGCCGAAGGCGAAGAAGATAGCGCAGATGAGGGCGAGGAGGAAGAAGATACCGAGGATTGTGGCTGTGTTAAGGGAGATCTCGCGTTCGCCTGTGCTCTCCTGGAAGTCCTGGAGATCGGTCTCGTCATTGTAGCGGCTGTTCACGGATCGTTCCTTCTTCTCTCTTCCCTCTGGTGGGGCGATTTACTTCCCTGCTGGTGCTGGTGGCTCAATCAATCGGTTCAGACGGCGGCGGGGCTCCAGCGGTACGTGCCGGTGCTACGCTTGGAGCCGGCCTTGTAGCGCCACCGGCATAACCCGAGAAGGCTGGCGTCCCTAGAGTTTTATTGAACAGGTTCATGAGCTCCATTGGAAGAGGGAAGACGATGGTCGTATTCTTCTCGACACCTATTTCGGTGAGGGTCTGGAGGTAGCGGAGTTGGAGGGTCATGGGCTGGGTGGCCATGAGGGCGGCGGCATCGACCAGCTTGGCGGCGGCGTTGAACTCGCCTTCTGCATGGATGATCTTGGCGCGGGCCTCGCGCTCGGCTTCGGCCTGCTTGGCCATGGCTCGGAGCATAGACTCGGGCATGTCGACTTGTTTGACCTCGACGGAGACGACTTTTACGCCGAAGGGTGCGGTGTGGCCGTCGATGATGGTCTGGATGCGCTGGTTGAGGGCTTCGCGATGGGCGAGGAGCTCGTCCAGATTGACCTCGCCAAGGACGGAGCGGAGGGTGGTCTGGGCGAACTGGGAGGTCTGGTAGATGTAATTGGTGACCTCGATGACGGCCTTGGTGGGGTCGATGACGCGGAGGGTGATGACGGCGTTGACCTTGAGGGTGACGTTGTCGCGGGTGATGACGTCCTGCGGGGGGACCTCCATGGCTTCCTGACGGAGGGAGACGCGGACGATCTGGTCGAGGGGCCGGAAGACGAGGATGACGCCGGGACCTTTGGCGGGCGAGATGCGGCCGAGGCGAAAGATGACGCCGCGCTCGTACTCCTTGAGGATCTTGATGGAGTTGATGATGTAAAGGATGACGATGGCGATGGCGATGAGGGCTGGGAGCGACATGGATTGGATAACCTCGACGGTGCGATTGTAACGGAGTGCGACCGCGGATTTACGCGGATGAACACGGATGGATGGGGAAAAGGCTTAGCACCGATTTGCACCGATGACAGCGAGGGGGTTTGCAGGTGGCTCGATAGTGGGAGTCGCGAGGTGGGGCTGCGGTGGTAGGCTTTGAAGGTGGCAATTCGGTTTAGTTCGGTGATGTTGCTGGCGCTGGCGGTGTACCCTGTGGCGCGGGCGGCTGAGCATGTGACGCTGAAGAATGGGTTCGAGCAGGATTGCGTGCGGCATGAGGTTGTTGGGGATAAGATCCGGCTTTACTTTGTGGGGAAGAATCCGGACGCGAATTACATGGATGTTGCGGGGGACGCGGTGGTTCGGGTGGAGACGATTCCTGATCTGCCGGTGGTTGCTGATGATGCGCCGATAGCGGCGAAGGCTGTGCCGGCTTCGGCTCCTGTTCCTGCGCTGACGAAGGCGGAGATGGAGGAGATGTTGGCTCATGCGGGTGGGGAGCACAACATCGATGCGGATCTGCTGGCTAGTGTGGTTCGGGCTGAGAGCGGTGGGCAGGTGCGGGCGGTTTCGCGGACAGGCGCGAAGGGATTGATGCAGCTAATGCCCGGGACTGCCGGGGAGCTTGGAGTTCAGGATGCGTTTCGGCCGGACGAGAATATTGCGGGTGGGACGGCTTATCTGGATTCCCTGCTGACGCGGTATCACGACAATCTTGCGCTGGCGCTGGCGGCTTATAACGCCGGGCCGGGGGCGGTGGACAAGTATCATGGGGTGCCTCCTTACCGCGAGACGAGAGCCTATGTTGCGCGGGTGATCCGGGAGTTTAATCGGCGCAAGCAGATGGCTCAGGTAGAGCGGCCGAGTAAGGGATAAGGTGGGCTCCGTTCTTCCCTTTGATAATGAGAGATAACGATGACTAAGAAGAGTGGTGTGCTCTGGATTGTCGCCATTTTGGCGCTTGTGGCGGTGGTCTATGTGTTCCGGTATAACGTGCAGTTCGATTGGGCGATGTTCTGGCAACAGCTTCGTCATGCGAGCCCGGTGCATATTGGCTTTGCGATTGTGCTGATCTATGTGACGTACGTTTTGCGGGCGATGCGGTGGAGCGTGTTTGTATCGCCGATGAAGAAGGTGCCGGCGACGTCGCTGCTGGGGTCGCAGTTTATTGGATTTACGGCGGTGGCTTTGTTTGGGCGGCTGGCGGATTTGACGCGGCCTTATCTGGTGGCTCGGCGGACGGGGTTGCCGCTTAGTTCGCAGGTAGCGGTGTACACGATTGAGCGGATGTTTGATCTGGGGGCGGCGGCGTTGATCTTTTCGACTGCGCTGGCGTTTACTCCGAGGGATTTGCCTCACCATGATGTGTTTGTGAGAGCGTTGCGACGAAGATACTCGGGTTTCGCGATGGGTTGAATGCGATTGAGTCGGCACGGGAGTTTGGTATTGTGGCGGCGATCTCGCTGCTGATGTGGGGGATGATCGGGATGGCGTATCTGCAGACGGCGCATGCGTTTGTGCATACGCCGGAGCTGGTCGGACTGACGTACTCACGGACGATGCTGCTGATGGCGGCTAGTATTGGCGGCAGTCTGCTGCAGTTGCCGATCGTTGGCTGGTTTACGCAGATCGCCGTGACGGCTACGACGATGCATACGCTGTATGGGGTTCCGATTGAAGCTGCTACGGCGTGTGGGGCGGTGCTGCTGGTGGTGACGTTCCTTTGCATCATTCCGACGGGGCTGATCTATGCGCGGCTGGAGCATGTGAGTCTGAAGAAGGTGGCGAGCGAGAGTGAGGCCGCCGGGCATGCAGTGGTTGAAGCCGACCACGGATGAATGCGGATTAGCACGGATTAAAGACAAAAACGGATTTAAGGAACAAAGCAGGTGACGGATTCATTGCTTCGACTTTATCCGTTCTGTCCGTGTGATCCGTGGTCGGTATTCGTTGCACTGCTAGAATCGAAGTATTCCGATGAAGTGTCCTTACTGTGGATTTGCCCAGGATCGAGTAGTTGATTCGCGCGAGAGTAAAGAGGCGGACTCGATTCGCAGACGGCGTGAGTGTGAGGGGTGCAATAAGCGCTTTACGACGTATGAACGGATCGATGAGATTCCGTACATGGTGGTCAAAAAAGATGGGCGGCGGGAGAAGTTCGATCGGCAGAAGGTGCTGAGCGGGCTGCTGCATGCCTGCGAGAAACGGCCTGTGTCGGCGCTGAAGCTGGAGCAGATCGTGGATGAGACCGAGGCGTATGTGGTGGATTCGCCGGAGCGGGAGCGGTCGACGAGTGAGGTGGGCGAGTTGATTATGGCTCGGTTGAAGGATATCGACACGGTGGCTTATATACGGTTTGCGAGCGTGTATCGAGACTTCAAGGATGTGCGGGAGTTCAAACAGGAGCTGGAAGAGCTGCTGAGCGGAAAAGATCACAGGAAGAGAAAGTAACGAAGGCAGGATGACGATGAAGACACACAAGATTACGTTGATTCCGGGCGATGGTATTGGACCGGAGGTTTCGAGCGCGGTAGTGAGCATTGTGGAGGCTGCGGGTGCGGCCACGGGTGTGAAGTTTGAATGGCACCGGCATCTGGCGGGGGCGGAGGCCTTCGAGAAGACGCGTGAGTACATTCCGAAGGAGCTGTACGAGTCGATTGAAGAGAACCGCGTGGCGCTGAAGGGGCCGGTGACGACTCCGGTGGGCGGCGGGTTTGCTTCGATCAATGTGACGCTGCGGTAGAAGTTCGAGCTGTTTGCGAACTTCAGGCCGGTGAAGAATCTGCCGGGGTTGAAGACGAAGTATCCGGATGTTGATTTGATTATTGTGCGCGAGAACATGGAAGACCTGTATGCGGGGTTGGAGCATGAGGTCGTTCCGGGTGTGGTGCAGGCGCTGAAGGTGATCACATCGAAGGGCTCGACGCGGATTGCGAAGTTTGCGTTCGATTATGCGCGGAAGCATGGACGGAAGAAGGTGCATGCGATCCATAAGGCGAACATCATGAAGCTGTCGGATGGGCTGTTTCTGCGCTGCTGCCGGGATGTTTCGCTGGGGTTTCCTGAGGTGGCGTATCACGAGCATATTGTCGATAACGCTTGCATGCAGCTCGTGATGAATCCTTACCAGTACGATGTTTTGCTGACGGAGAATTTGTACGGAGACATTCTGAGCGATCTTTGCAGCGCATTTGTGGGTGGATTGGGGTTGGTTCCGGGCGCGAACCTGGGGACGGAGTGCGCGATCTTTGAGGCGGTGCATGGGTCGGCGCCGGACATCGCGGGTAAGGATATGGCGAATCCGACTGCGCTGCTGCAGAGCGCGGTTCTGATGCTGCATCACATCAACGAGCCGGAGACTGCAGAGCGCGTGCAGGCCGGGCTGGAGCAGGTGTATCGCGAAGGCAAGGTGCTGACGAAGGATGTCGGCGGCACAAGTGGGACGAAGGCCTTTGCGGATGCGGTGCTGAAGGCAATGGAGGCTCCGGTGGCGGCTGGGGCTTAGTTTGGCTGCGGTTCTTTGATCGGCTACGGAAGAGGAGCGGGATTGCATGAGAGTGATGTGTGGTTGGCTGGCGATGGGTGTGGCTCTGGCTGGGCTGGTGGGGTGTAAGCCAAGTGATGCGGTTCGGCAGGCTAAACCGATTGGCGATGAGGCCAGGAGAGTGGAGCCTGTGGCGCCAGCGGCTTCCGCGCTCGATCCGGCGACGCTGGGGACGGTGAGCGGGACGGTGCACTTTGCTGGGAAGGCTCCGCAGCGGTTGAAGATTGATATGAGCATGGATCCGGTGTGCTCGATGGTGGGCGGGGAGAACTTTGCCGAGCAGTTTGTGGTGAAAGACAGCAAGTTGGCGAATGTTTATGTGTATATGAAGGATGGGCCGACGGCGGCGATGACGGCTCCGACGCCTTCGACTGAGCCGGTGGTGATGGATCAGGTGGGGTGCCGGTATACGCCGCATGTGATTGCGCTGATGCGCGGGGGGACGGTGGAGTTCCGGAACTCGGACGCGACGATGCATAACGTTCACGCGATGCCAGCGGTGGCGGGGAATGAGACGATGGACGTTTCGCAGGCAGCGAAGGGCGCGCCGCAGCAGAAGCGGTTCGATCAGCCTGAGGTGATGATGCCGGTGCGGTGCAATAACCATCCGTGGATGAATGCGTTCATCAATGTGTCGGCCACACCGTTTTTTGCGGTGACGGATGCGGAGGGCCGGTTCGAGATTAAGGGTCTGCCGGCGGGAACGTATACACTGGCGGCTGTCCACGAGAAGATGGGCGAGCAGACGATAAAGGTAACGGTTGCACCGAAGGAGTCGGAGAAGGCGGAGTTTACGTATTCGATGAAATAGAGGAGACGGGGATGATGATGACGGCGGTTCTGGCTGGTGCAGCGATCTTGCAACGGGTTGAGGAACACAGTTTCAGTCTGGTTCTGGTGATTCATCGGCTTCCTTTATGGTTTCTGGTTTTTTCGTTGTTTCCGCCGCTCACCGCCTGCATCGTGCTGACGAAAAGGCTCTCAATCCCAAACCGCTCTTCCAGCGGCTTCAGCGCCAGCACCAGCCCAATCGCGCAGCAGTTCGGATTCGTAACGATGTACCCACCCTTGCCGCCATTGGCCTTCCGCCAGCTCTGCGTCTCGATCAAATCAAGATGATCCGCGTTTACCTCCGGCACCACCAGCGGCACATCGGCCACCATCCGGAACGCGCTCGAGTTCGAGATCACCGCGCAGCCCGCAGCCGCAAACTTCGGCTCCAGCTCCCGAGCAATGTCAGCATCCAGCGCAGCAAAGATAATCTTCGGCAGCTCGCCCTCGCACAGCTCCGGAACATTCGGCTGCACCGTCATCTCGGCGATCTTTTTCGGCAGCGGCGTATCCAGCTTCCATCGGC
>Ga0206946_1176_pt1 | contig 14569 bp, 14 predicted proteins | sample Alteio_BWOrgHeat_2_FD_152965 | JGI IMG/M metagenome (GOLD analysis project Ga0206946, IMG submission 152965) | Enriched cells from forest soil in Barre Woods Harvard Forest LTER site, Petersham, Massachusetts, United States -... | ecosystem: Environmental > Terrestrial > Soil > Temperate forest > O... | reverse complement strand
GATCGACGGCTCCAGCTGCGTCTCCTGCGGTCACTGCGTCACCGTCTGCCCCTGCAACGCGCTCATGGAAAAATCCATGCTCGGCCAGGCTGGCTACCTCACCAACCTGCCGCCCAAAGTCCTCGACGACATGATCGACGTCGTCAAAGGCGTCGAGCCGCCCATCGGCTACGGCCCCATTCTCACCCTCTCCGAGATCGAGTCCGCCATGCGCGAACAGCGCACCAAACGCACCAAGACCGTCTGCACCTACTGCGCCGTGGGCTGCACCTTCGATGTCTGGACCAAAGACCGCCACATCCTCAAAATCGAGCCCATGCACGGCCCTGCCAACGGCATCTCCACTTGCGTCAAAGGCAAGTTCGCCTGGGGACACATCAACTCCCCCGACCGCCTCGTCAAACCTCTTCTCCGCGACGGCGAAACCTTCCGCGAGATCACCTGGGACGAAGCCCTCGACATCATCGAAAAAAAATTCAAACAAATCAAAGCGGACCACGGCCCCGACGCCCTCGCCTTCATCGCCTCCTCAAAATGCACCAACGAAGAGAGCTTCCTCATGCAGAAGCTCGCACGCGCCGTCATCGGCACCAACAACGTCGACAACTGCGCCCGCTACTGCCAGAACCCCGCGACCATGGGCCTCCAACGCACCGTAGGCTACGGCGGCGACTCCGGCTCAATCGCCGACATCGAAAAAGCCGGCCTCATCGTCATCGTCGGAGCCAACCCCGCCGAGAACCACCCCGTCCTCGCCACCCGCATCAAGCGCTCGCACAAACATCGCGGCCAGCGCCTCATCGTAGCCGACCTCCGCAAAAACGAGATGGCCGAGCGCGCCGACATCTTCTTCCGCCCCACCCCCTCCACCGACGCCGTCTGGCTCTCCGCCATCGCGAAATACATCATCGACAGCGGCCTCGCCAAAATGGACTTCGTCAACAAGTGGGTCAATCACTTCGACGAGTACAAAAAGTCCCTCGAGCCCTTCACCCTGGAGTACGCCGAGAAGATCACCGGCGTCCCCGCCGCAACCCTCACTACGGTCGCCCACGAGATCGCAGCAGCCGACGGCGTCTGCATCCTCTTCGCCATGGGCGTCACGCAGCACTGCGGAGGCTCCGATACCGCCACCGCTCTCTCCAACCTCCTCCTCGTCACCGCCAACTACATGCGCCCCGCCGCCGGAGCCTATCCACTCCGCGGCCACAACAACGTCCAGGGAGCCAGCGACCTCGGCTCCATGCCCAACGTCTTCTCCGGCTACCAAAAAGTCGACGACCCCGACATCCGCGCCAAGTTCGAAGCCGACTGGGGAGTCACCCTCCCCACCACCAAAGGCCTCGACAACCACGAGATGATCCGCGCCATCCAGGAAGGCACCCTCAAGAGCCTCTACATCAAAGGCGAGGACACCATCACCTCCGACGCCAACGCCGGCGACGTCGGCGACGCACTCGGCAACTGCGAGTTCCTCATCGTCCAGGACATCAACTTCTCCGAGACCTGCCGCTTCGCCGACATCGTCCTCCCCGCCGCCGCTTCGCTCGAAAAAGACGGCACCTTCACCAGCACCGAGCGCCGCATCCAGCGAATCAACAAAGCCATGGAGCCGCTCGGCGAATCCAAAGCCGACTGGGAGATTATCCAGCTCATCGCCAACCGCATGGGCGGCCACTGGAACTACACCCATCCCTCCGAGATCATGGACGAAGTCGCGCGCCTCACCCCTCTCTTCGCCGGCGTCAACTACCAGCGCCTCGAAGGCTACAAGAGCCTCCAGTGGCCCATCGCCGCCGACGGCAAGGACTCACCCCTCCTCTTCACCGAAAAATTCCCCTTCCCCGACGGCAAGGCCCGCTTCTACCCCATCGAGTACATCCCGCCCTGTCTCGAAACCTCACCCGAGTTCGACCTCCACCTCAACAACGGCCGTCTCCTTGAACAATTCCAACAGGGCAGCATGACCTATCGCACCCCCGGCTTCAAAGTCCTGTCTCCCTCCACCTTCCTCGAAATCTCACCCGAACTCGCCACAGAGCGCGGCATCACCACCGGCCGCTACGTCCAGCTCATGAGCCCCTACGGCATCGTCCGCGTGCAGGTCGTTGTCACCGACAGGGTCCAGGGCAAACAGCTCTACATGCCCATCAACTCCGTCATAGAACCCGTCAACCGCCTCACCAGCAGCTTCACCGACCGCAACACCCACACCCCCGCCTACAAGGAGACCGCCGTCATCATGACCATCCTCCCCGAACAAGGCGACGACCCACTACCTCGCCACAACTTCCGCTACGGCAACCGCACCCCACAACCTGGCCTCGAGATCGAACGCAAGTGGGCCCGCACCGACTACCACCTCCCCGGCACATCCCCCGCCGACAAACTTGTACAAATCACCTCCACGACTGTGTAGATTCCGTCGTCATTCTGAGCGCAGCGAAGAATCCCTGTATTTCGCCTTTGCTGCCACATATTCCAAGGAGCACCCATGGCCAAGCCAATCGCCTTCAAACCCGTCCCCGTAGACTTCAAAGCCGACCTCGAGCGCCGCCTCGAAAAAGCCCCCGCGGATCACGCCGCCGCACTCCTCGCAGCCCTGGAAGTCATCGCGATCGCCCACCGCGAAGGCGTCCTCGACATCCTCCACGGCATGATCGGCGCCAAAGACACCATCGCCGCCGAGATCGCAAAGTACGCCCGGCTCCCCGAAGGCGTCGCAGGCATCCGCAACCTCCTCACCGCCGCCAAGATCCTCACCGAACTCGACCCCGAAGTCCTCGACCACATATCCAGGGTCATGGCCAGCGCCACCGAAGAGCACAAGCGCGAGCAAACGCCACCCAGCCTCTTCCAACTCGCCAAACGAGCCACCAGCGAAGACTCCCGCCGCGGCCTCTCCTTCCTCACCCTCATCCTCTCCAGCCTCGGCCGCTCCCTCAAGACCTAGCCTCAACCCGATGATATAGTTGACAAACTCAAGTAAATTAATTGACACTGTCAACCATCCATCGGAGCACCGTGATGCCCACCGCCTCCAACATCCAGCCTCAAACCCTCCAGCCCAGCCTCCAACCCAACCTCCAACCCCAGATCGACGCCATCCGCCGCTTCAACCGCTTCTACACCCGAGCCATCGGAACCCTGCAGGCCGGCCTCCTCGATAGCCCTCTCACCCTCCCCGAAGCCCGCGTCCTCTACGAGATCGCCACCCGCGACCAGCCCACCGCCTCTCAGATCGCCGCCGCCCTCGACCTCGACCTCGGCTACCTCAGCCGCATCCTCCGCGCCTTCGAAGCCCGCCTCCTCATCAAGCGCCGAACATCCCCCGACGACGGAAGACGGTCCCATCTCACACTCACAAAGACAGGCCAAAAGCAGTTCACCACGCTCGACACGCGCACCAACCTGCAGGTCAACGAGATGATCCAGCCATTCTCCCCCGACCAGCGCACCCGTCTCGTCCAGGCCATGTCCACCATCGAATCCATGCTCAGTGACCCCTCCCCAAGGCCATCGCCACCGTACATCCTCCGCCCCCACCGCCCCGGAGACATGGGCTGGGTCGTCCAGCGTCATGGCTTCCTCTACGCCGAAGAGTTCGGCTGGGACGAGCGCTTCGAAGCCCTCGTCGCACGCATCACCGCTGACTTCATCGACCACCTCAACCCCCTCCGCGAGCGTTGCTGGATAGCCGACCGCAACGACGAGCGCCTCGGCTCCGTCTTCCTCGTCCAGGACACCAAAGATCCCGACACCGCCCGCCTTCGTCTCCTCCTCGTCGAGCCCACCGCACGCGGTCTCGGCCTCGGCAGCACACTCATCCGCGAGTGCACACGCTTCGCCCGTCGCACCAGCTACCGCAGAATCACCCTCTGGACCAACAGCGTCCTCGACACCGCCCGCCACCTCTACCAGCGCGAGGGCTACCGCCTCATCGCCGAAGAGCCGCACCACAGCTTCGGCAAAGACCTCATCGGCCAAAACTGGGAACTCATCCTCTAACCAGGATCCTAATGCGGTGCGGCCCCCTCCGCCGCAGGCTGTGGTCTCATCAAAACTCGCAATCCCGTAAACGGCCCCAGCGGAATGTACTCCACATCCAGATACCCGGCCTTCACCGCCGGCAGTCCCCCGATAACCTCCTTGGCCTCATCCATGGTCTTGCAGTGCAGAATAAGCACAGCCCCCTTACCATCTGTCCGCGTATACCACCGGTCGATCTTTCCATCCAGATAGAGCTGCACCGCAGTGCGCACCTCCTCCGGCACCACCTTCGCCACATCCGCAAGAGTGACTCCTGGCTTCCGACTAGTCATCACCATCACCTCGGTCATAGGCGCCGAAGAAGCAGCGGGGGCAGTCTGCGCCTGCATTTGCAGCCCTGCACCAAGCACAAGAGCGGAAACACTGAGCAGGATCATCTCAAACCTCCAGAAGTCGTATTCGCACCAATGTTCTTGCCTATACGACGATCTCTCCCGCCTGTCCATTCCCACCCCCAACTATGGTCAAATAACACCTGTGACCAATCCCTTCGATATCGGCAACGTCCCCGTAGGCCGAGGCAAACTCTTCCTCATCGCCGGCCCCTGCGTCATCGAGTCCGAGACCCACGCCCGCACCATGGCCGACGCCATCCAGCGCATCACCTCCGACCTCGGCGTCCCCTACATCTTCAAAGCCAGCTACGACAAAGCCAACCGAACCTCCATCCGCAGCTTCCGCGGCCCTGGCCTCGTCGAAGGCACACGCATCCTCCGCACCGTAGCCGAAACCACCGGCCTCCCCGTCCTGACCGACGTCCACACCCCACAGGACTGCGCCCCCGTAGCCGAAGCCGTAGACGTCCTCCAGATCCCTGCCTTCCTCTGCCGCCAGACCGACCTCCTCATCGCCGCCGCCGAAACCGGCCGTGCCATCAACGTCAAGAAAGGCCAGTTCGTCGCTCCCCTCGACATGCGCCACGCCGTCGAGAAGATTCGCGACTCCGGCAACCCCCGCGTCTCCCTCACTGAGCGCGGCGCCAGCTTCGGCTACAACAACCTCGTCGTCGACATGCGCTCTTTACCCATCATGCGAGCCCTCGCTCCCGTAGTCTTCGACGGCACCCACTCCGTCCAAACCCCTTCAGCAGGCAATGGAGTCTCCGGAGGCCAGCCCGAGTTCATCCCCGTCTTGGCCCGCGCCGCCGTAGCCGCAGGCATCGACGGCATCTTCCTCGAAGTCCACGACGACCCACCGCACGCCAAATCCGACGGAGCCAACGCCCTCCACCTCAACCACCTCAAAGCCACCCTCGAGCAACTGCTGGCCATCCACGCAGCCGTGGCCTTCTGAATGCCGTAAGGCCAGATTCGAGCGCGGACTATCGGTTATTACTCCACCAATTCAAACTCACCGGGCTTCCATGTCTTGTCAAACCACGGCTGCAACGGCCCGTAAAGGCGCAGCAGGACGTTCCAGCCTTTTCCGGGTACGGTTTGCACCCAGTTCGATTCATGTCCAGCAGGCGCGGTGGGGCTGAACCAGACATCTACTGAAGTGTCAGGGTGCACGACAAGCCCCTTTTTCTGGCTGCCTATGCTCGGGAACTGCTGATCGGTCTGCAGCATCGAACGGGTTTGATTGTCATAGACAACGAATGACCAGAAGTCCTTCGCTGGAATGTTGGGCGGCAGGTGAATTTTGTAGGTCTTGCTACCATCCAGCGGCTTTCCGTCGGAGTCCACGAACGCGGCTGCGTATTGCGAGCCGACGCCGACCATCTTCAAGGCCATGGCCGGGGTGATGCCGGTGGCATAGTAATGAAACATAGTTCGTGCATCGAGATTACGTACGCCGGGCTGAGACAAGAACTCATAGCCGCCTGCGAAGGTCGTCACCCAGGCGCTGTTCGGAAAGAAGTAGGCATCCTTCATCCGGGTGCGGAAGAGGATGGCCCGGGAGGTGGCGTTCCCAACCGCCGCCGCCTCGGTCAGAATCTTCTTCATGCGTGGATCGGGCGCAAAGGGCTTACCCTTCTCGATTCCGATGGAGGCAAACAGCCCTAGTCTTTCAGGATCTAACGCTTCGCTGGGTTCCTCCTGCACGACCTCATTCAGCTCCTCAAAATAGCTAAAGTCATTTGCGTGAACCGTGTTGAGTTCGACGCCGGAGCCATTGATGAACTTCGTTTCGGGCGGATTCTTCGACTGCGTCAGCGGATAGATGCGCAGGCTCTTCCTGATGCTCTCCACGGCGGGTTTGATGTCGCCGTTTACCGGGAATCCCCGGCCCATAAGCCAGAGGTTATAAGTGCGTGAGCGGGTGACCAAGTAACCCTCAGGCACTTCACCTTCGTATCCCGGTGGAAGCACAAGATACTTGCCGCCCTGACCTTTGTCACGACCGGCATTGCCGATATCAGTGACGTACTGAAACCAGGAGTCGTCCAGGAACGCGAGTACTTTGGGAGGCGATTCAATTACTAAAGGGCCGTCCTTCAAATTTAGCCAGGTGCTGAAATAGACGGAGTCGGTGTTCCCGGTGAGAAAAAGCGATTTGGAGTCCAGGCGATCCTCGTAGATCAAAATGGTCCCATTGATAACGCCCAGCTTTTCAAAACCTGTACGCATAGCGACCAGCGACGTACCCGGCATGCCGCTCATAAACGCCTGCACACCGCGCGAGAAGTCGAGATTGTCATAGACCTTCTGGACCGTGGCGTCGTCCGGGAAGCCGTCGGAAAACTTTAGGGTGCCGATAGGCGTATCCACGGAATCAGGCGTAGTGATAGACGGCGGAATCGGCGTAGTCATCTTCATCTTCGGCGTCGTCTGCGCGTGGGCAGTAGTCAAGGCAAGCGCGCCGGCAAACACCGCCGCCACCAGGTTCCGTTTGAGTACCATTGCTGATCTCCTTGAGGCCCGGTTTGGTCTGTCATTTCACCAGTTCGATCACGCGCGAACGCCAAGGCATGTCGAACAAAATCCTGAGTCTAATGAACTTAACGTGAACGGGCCCGTTCGATAGGAGAGGGTAGATACCCAATATCTCTCTGCAGCAAGGAGACACAGTCGGAATTGTACTCCTGGAAAAATCGCCTTCTCGCTTAGTCGGTGAGCACGCTGCAGATAGAGCAGCACCCCCTCACCACACCCCAACCATCAAAATTACCGGTGCCGCCAGAACATCCACCACCCCGAACCACCCACGCGTATCACCTGCGCGTACGACACATCCACAGGCTGCGGCTCCCTCTTGTCCTTCAACTGAAACCGCTCTTCCCCAATCCAGACAATCTCCCCACTGACCGTCGATCCATCCCCCAGTCCAACGTTCAGGTTCTTGCCGACCCCTCGCGCCTCTACCTTCTGCTTCACTGTTGCGGCATCCAGAGGCTTTGCCCCCATCGCCACGCCGCTGCCCGCTACCGAAAGCCCCACCACCAAAGCCACTATTCGAAAGACCCGCCGAACCCCATCACCCATTTTCAGCTCCCGTATCACTTCAACCCATAACCTTCTCCCATTGCAACCGAATTCTCCAGATTCATGCCATCTCACAAACCACACTATCCACACTTTTAACCATCAGCAAACCACCGGCTACCAGCCGTTTTCGCCGAAAAACCGCGCCTTTTGCCCTCTCCACCAGGTTAAAAAAAACGGCCCCTCATCTGAGGGGCCAATCTGCCTTGGTTCTCTCTGGTTAGGAGAGGTTTTTGCGAGAGCGCTCTTGGTCGCTGCTCGACAAACTTGCGGGCGGCTTAGAGATCTAACTCCAGGCCGCCCTGGGGGAGGGCCTACTGATTCGCTTCTGGTGGTGCACTCACTCCCGTTGTCGGGGAGGTCTTTGGGGGGGCCGGTACTGCATTAGAAGCCGAAGTAGAATCCATAGTTGCCAGGCTGTTATGCAGCAGCGTGACACGAACCCCATTCGTTACAGCAACTTCACCTTCCGTCGGCGTAGTTGTGTTCCTTCCGAGCCCCGTACGATAAATCCGCCATACCGGCACCTGATGCTCCACTACGAGATACCGTACAACCGCATCGGCCATCGCCTGCGAGGTCTGTACCCCGGAGCGGCTCCAGCCCTGCACTTCAATGATGTAACCCTTCTCTGTAGCTGCCTTGGCTGCAACATCATCCAATTCAGCCTTTCCTTTCGGTCCCAACGAAGTCCGGCCCGAAGCAAAAGGAACGGAGGTCGCCGATACCGTCTGGAACTGATCCAGGTTGCTTACCGTTCCGTGCAGCGCATCTGTCCGCGTGCTCGCATTCCCGGCCAGCGTGTTCGCGGCATTTGCGCGGTTATTTGCATCCGTCGCATGCTGATCAGCCGTGTTGGCAGCGTTCATGGCCTTGTTGATTCCGGCGGTCGCCCGAGCATCTACGTCGCGAATATCGTTTGCATTCTTAGCCTGCAGTTGATCTAGCTCGTTCGTACGATCCTTGATCGGATCAACCTGCCGGTGTACCCACCTCTTACGCGCCAGGGGATTCATCTTCCCCCAGAAGCCTTCTCGCGACTGCGTTTCGAGCGGTTTCCCCGTGGCATAAGTGCCCTTGTCATCTGCATTCATTCCAGTGGAGGAGGTAGCTGCTGCCTGGTCGGTCGCGGGCGGAGGAGGCGTGCTTGTCTGCGCCAATGCCGTGACCCCCATAGCACTCCCAAGCACCAGCACTGAGAGACCAAATGTATTTGTTGTCTTCATCATGAGTCTTCGCTCCTTAGTTACCTGTGCGTCTTATTCAGACGTCAACACGCATTTACTAAGAGCAACTGCCGTGCCAAACCGCCAAATCATCAATCATGATTGATAACATTAGGCTTACCCGCCCGACCGCTCCCAACACGCCATCGCCATTAGCTTCGGCTCACGCAAAATCTTCCGGGTCGCCGGTAACTATTGCCGCCCGGCTCCCCGCCACTTACTTTGTGTCCACCCGCACCACATGCACCTCTGGCATCTGATAGTTCCAGTTCGTCGGAATCGACTCAAAAATAAGCCGAAACTCCCGCTCATCCCCCGCCTTCAGCGGAGCCACGCTCACCATCTGCGTATCGACATAGGGTTCCCGCGTTCGGATCAGCATGAGAGGCGCGGTCTCCACCTGCGGAGGCATCGCCTCGTCGTTCCGGAAGATCACCTGCACCGTCACACCCGTCACCGTCTGGCCGCCCGTGTTCTTGATATGCCCATCCACAAAGGTCGACTTTCCCCCCGCCAGGCTGGTCGACTCACTCATCGCCAGCTGCGACAAAGGCAGATTCGCCGCATAAGCCGCCAGCGGCAGAACCGTATTTGTCGGCGCTTCCACCTTCTTCCGTCCAGCGAAAACCAGCCACACCACCGCCGCCAGAACCACCAGCCCCGCAACCATCCATACACTTACGGGCATCCTTGGAGCAGCAGCAGACCTCTGCGGCGCAAATATCTCAGTCGCACGATCATCTCGCTGCACATAAACCGGCTCGCTTCTCTTATCGTTCCCCTGCTGCCCAAGTTCGCTCATAAGCCGAAATTTTATACCCCAATTTTCGATACTTCCCGAATCTTTGCGCATCCAATACAGGAACCTGCAACAGAACCCCTTCCAAAGTTTGCAGGATTTTCACTGGGCCACCAGAACTAATCAGCGCATCATCGCGTTAACCAATCAACACTCCTTCAAAAAGGAGAGGTCGACATGAACACACAGAGCGAAAAATCGCCGCAGTCAGGGACACCGATCAGCATCATGAATCCCTATGTTGTGGCCGCTGCACCCAAGGCGCCACCGACAGCAGCAGATTATGCCTATCGCATAGCCGCCATAACGGCCGGAATCTTTTTTCTGGCTACCGTCGTCTAAGCAGACGACTTAGCGCACATCGGGATCACGCAAAGCTGGCGCGTTTTATCTTCTGCCGGAAGTCTTCTCCCCGCATCTCAACCACGACGCACATCTCCTGCAGTCTCGACCGCATGCGCTCGCCGATCCTGTCCCCCAGCGTCTCTTCCCGCATGACGCCTCTTGGACCGGACTCCGTACCCAGCGGCCCCGCATTCGCATAGTTCGTCGTAATGATCGTCGTGCGCCGGTCGTTATAGCGCGTGTTCAAAATATGCGCGACCGTATCCCACACCCAGTCGGTCGGCTTCGACGCGCCCAGCTCATCGAGCACCAGCACCTCCGCCTCAAACACCGGAGCCAGAATCTCCAGCTCGGTCGCGGCTACCTGCTTGTTGTAGCTGTGCTGCACCTGCTTCAAAAGATCGCGATAGTCGTAGAACAGCCCCGTCGCTCCACGCTCCACCACCAGCGCCTGCAAAATCCCCACTGCCAGATGCGTCTTCCCCACCCCGATCGACCCAGTCAGCAGCAATCCTGTCCCATCGGTTTCCAGCGGATACGTCTCCACAAATCTCCGCGCCCGCAGCAACGCCGCCCCCTGCGACCGGTGTGACGAAGGGAAGTTCGTCTCGTAGCTCTCCAGCGAACAGTGCTCATATCGGCGTGGAATTTGCGCCCGTTCCAGCCTCCGCGCCGCCCGCTGCCCGACCCTGCACTCGCACTCCTGGGCAAACTGCCTGCCATCCCGCTGCACCACCCGCAGCCCGGCACCCTCACAAATTGGACAAATCTCAGCCATCGCGTCCTTCCAGTATCGCAGCTTACCCACCCAAAGCCACCCTGTGCGAATCAGGATCGCAATGCGAAAAACCCGTGCTAAAGATGCTAGAATAAGGAAAGCGCTTGCACGCTCCGATACAGGGGTGTGCCCGGCATCGCGACAGGCCCATCGATGTGACGTGACCGCACCGTCGCAAGCGATCCGCGACCCGACGAGCCAAAATCAGCCAAAGGATATCTTTCATCATGCCGAAAGAGGGAATTCACCCGAAGTATCAGAACATCACCGTCAAGTGCGCCTGCGGTACTCACTTTGAGACCCGCTCCACGCACAAGGGCGACATCGTCCTCGAAATCTGCTCCGCATGCCACCCATTCTTCACCGGCAAGCAGAAGCTGGTCGACACCGCAGGACGCGTCGAGCGCTTCCGCCGCAAGTTCGCCAAGTCGGACGCCGGCAAGGCAGAAGCCGCCGCAAAGTAAGCGGAGCCCACAATCACCGAGAGGCCTCCGCCCAAGCGGGGGCCTTTCTACTGTCAAATCAGCGGAAGCTCACCATGAACCTCCGGCAACAGCTCGCAGCAGACCTCGCCCGACAGATCTCCGGCTCAATTGCAGGCCTAGACCGCGGACACGGCTGCCTGATGGTCGACAGCCGGATCTTCGCCTTCACCCGGCCCGACGAGAGCGCCGCCCTGAAGCTCCCCGAGGCCCGCATCTCCGAGCTGATCGCCGATGGCGAGATCCGCCATCTCATTATGGGCAAGCGGACCATGCGCGAGTGGGTCGTCATCCCCAACATCGCCGCACCCGGCAACCTAAACCTGCTGCATGAAGCCAAGAACTACGTCGCCTCGCTTCCCGCAACGGAGCACACTAAACCGGCGATGAAAACCAGAGCGAAGACAGTAAAGAGAGCTGCAAAGAAGGCCACGAAGACACGATGAAGAAGCGCTACACACTCGAGCAGAAGAAGTGGGACTCGCCCGTTGAACACGCGATGCCCGCGCAGGCTCGCGTGCCTGCAAGCTTCACCATTGGCAACGTCACCATCGCACCAGCCACAGTGCTAGCCCCCATGGCCGGCGTCACCGACACCGTTTTCCGCCGCTTCATCAAAAACGCCAGCCAGTTCAGCGCTGCCTCGACCTCAAGCGACGTAGAAGCGCCGCAGACCAACCAGCAGTCCGGCTGCGGCCTCATCATGACGGAGTTCACCTCCGCCGACGGCCTCTCCCGCATGCGCGAGACCAAGCGCAAGCGCTACCTCACCTACTACGACGACGAGCATCCCATCTCCGCGCAGCTCTTCGGCTCCAACCCCGAGACCCTCGCCGACTCCGCACGCATCGTTCAGGACGCCGGCTTCGACCTCGTCGACCTCAACCTCGGCTGCCCCGCCAAGCGAGTAGTCGCCTGCAACGGCGGCTCCGGCCTCCTCCGCGACCTCCCGCAGATCGAGCGCATCTTCAAAGCCATCCGCGCCGCCGTCACCATCCCCTTCACGGTCAAGTTCCGCATGGGCTGGAACGACAAGGACATCGTCTGCGTCCAGCTCGCCAAACTAGCCGAAGACAACGGCCTCAACGCCTGCGCCCTCCACGCCCGCACCCGCGAAGACGGATACACCGGCCAGGCCCGCTGGGAGTACATCGCCGCCGTCAAAGACGCAGTCTCCATCCCAGTCATCGGCAACGGCGACATCCGCACCCCCGAAGACGCCGCCGCCATGGTCGAAGCCACGCACTGCGACGCCGTCATGATCGGCCGCACCGCCCCCGCGAACCCGTGGATCTTCCGCCAGATCGCCCAGTACACCGCCTCGAAGGAAGCCACCGGCACTGGCACCTACGACCACCCCACCAACGAAGACCGCTACCGCATGATCCGCACCTACTTCCAGATGCTGGTCGACGAGATCGCCATCGAAGAGGCCGCCGAAGCCGCCCGTGCCGCCGCCATCGAAGCCTCCGGCCAGATCGCCCGCGAGCAGCGCAACCGGGACTGTGTAGGCAAGATGAAGCAGTTCGCCAGTTGGTTCACCCACGGCGTCCCCGGCGGCGGAGCACTACGCAAACAAATCTTCGAATCCAAAAACGGCCCCGCCGTGCTAAGCGCCATCGAACACTTCTTCGAAAACCAAACCACCGCTGTAGAGGATAGCGTCGAAGAACCCATGGCCTCACTCGAAGCCATCGGAGCAAGCTGCGACTGATCTCGTTCTATTGCAGCAATCCCGCTGCGCCACCACCTTTTCAAGCGCCTGCTCCAACGTTCCTTTAAAGATCAACACCTTTACCTCGATCACCGCACTCCCACCAGCAGGCAACGGTTTCGCCGGGTCTACATGCTGACACGTCAGCTCCGGATTGCTCCACACATTCCCAGTCGTCTTCGTAAAGCTCGCCGCCACCCACTTGCGATCCGCTGACAAGGTCGCAATCATCGGTTCATCGACCGCGCGCGATTTGTTGTAATACGTAATCCCATCCGCACGTTTCTCCACACGCAACGCAGGCACTGGCCACGTATACGAAGCCATATACCGCAATGGCAACCACTGATTCAGCGGCATCGTCAGCCGCTCCGGAGTCTCCGAGGCCAGCAGCTCGAATCCATCTTTGTGATGAACATACGTTCGCTCAAGCCGCTCATCATGCAACGTCGAGATCATCCTCGGATCCGTAATTGCAAGCGCCATCTCATAATCCACGTCTGAGCGGTTCTGCAGTTCGTAATGGAACAGCACGCCATCCTCTTCCAGCGTCGCACGCGCCAGCAGATGCACGTTGCCCTTCAGATCGCGTTCATACTCGAGCGAGTGGCCCACCATCCGCCACGCCGGCCTCTCTCCACTCTTCCCAGGCTGATACAGATACAGTCGCTCTCCCTCAGTACCTCCTCGCCGCCTTACCGTAACGTGTTCCGGAAAGAGAATCTCAATCGAGTGGCCAGCGTCCCCCATCCCAGGCAGCAATACATGCAGCACTGGTTGAGTATCTTCTTCAGCGACGTGTAGCCGAATTCCATTCTCATTCCGAATTTCGCGAGCCATCTGAGCGGTAAGCACCATAGACCACCCCACGATCGCAATCGCGCACACACAACACAACACCCGTCCAGATCGTCTTCGGCTCATAGAACCTTCACCCTCTCACTTTGTACACCGGCTTCATGCTCAACGATTGACTAAGGAGAATTTTCAAGACTAAATGGTTTGACCAACCTATAAATCCTTCATTACAGTTTCGTCCCATGAGCTCCCCCCGACGAACCATCCTTCTCGCCTGCCTGCTCTCACTCTTCACCGCCTCATTGCTCAGAGCCCAGCAGCAGCCCACGCGCCCGCCCATCACCGGAATCGCCTTCGCCCGCTTCTACACCACCGATACCGCAGCCGCGCAGAAGTTCTATGGCAACACCCTCGGCTTCGAGCGCAAACAAGCTGACGGCATGTCGCTCTACCCCGTCAACCACGCGCAGTGGATCGAGGTCCTCAACACGCCGCCTCCTCAACCCAATGTCCGCCTTGCCGCGGTCGCCTTCACCACCACCAACGCGGCCCAGCTCCAGCGCTACCTAGAATCCAAGGGCATCAAGCCCGAACAACCCCTTAAAAACGGCCAGTTCGCAGTCCGCGACCCCGAAGGCAACCTCGTCATCTTCGTCCAAAGCGGCTCCGAAAAACCCGTCGCGACAGCCGCCGCATCCCCCAGCGCCACCAGCACCCGCATCATCCACGTAGGCTTCGTCGTCGCCGATCGCGCCAAACAGGACACCTTCTGGCAACAAGTCCTCGGCTTCCGCCCCTACTGGCACGGCGGCCCCAAAGACGATGACGTCACCAACTGGGTCAGCCTCCAGGTTCCCGACGGCACAGACTGGCTCGAATACATGCTCAACACCCCTACGCCCCCCACGCTCCGCCAGTCCGGCATGGCCGATCACTTCTCCCTCGGCACCAC
>Ga0206946_1163_pt2 | contig 14667 bp, 10 predicted proteins | sample Alteio_BWOrgHeat_2_FD_152965 | JGI IMG/M metagenome (GOLD analysis project Ga0206946, IMG submission 152965) | Enriched cells from forest soil in Barre Woods Harvard Forest LTER site, Petersham, Massachusetts, United States -... | ecosystem: Environmental > Terrestrial > Soil > Temperate forest > O... | reverse complement strand
CGGCATGCTGTGTGCCTTCTTTTAAAATTGTTAGCACTGCGTGCGGATCAGAGGCGTAAATACGGCGGCGCTGATGCATGGGCTCAGTTAAATCAACCAAGACTTCAATCAGTTTTTGTTTACAAGCGACATCGCTGATGGTACCCGCGCGATATTGTTCCATGGCTTGCTTGACCCATGCTTGATCAGGATTAAATGCTTCATGAAAGATCCATAGCGGATTATTTTCTGTTGTGCCTGGATCGGTGGTACGAATACGTTTAGGGTCGGTGTACATTTGCATAACTTTTTTCTGAATGATTTCCGGTGAATCACTGAGCAAAATGGCATTATTTAAGGATTTACTCATCTTAGGTAGATTCCCGTCAGCATTGGGTGGACCAATGCCGACTAAGCGCCCAACACGTCCAACTTTGGCTTGAATAATAGGAAATAATCCACCTTGATGTATTTGATCTCCATCTGCTGTTTGGGGATCTACACCGCAATATAGATGATTAAAGCGACGTGCGCATTCACGTGCCATTTCTAAATGCGGAAGTTGATCTTCACCGACAGGAACAATTTCAGGACGAAAAGCAAGAATATCTGCGATTTGACCAACGGGATAGAGTAAAAACCCAAATGGATAATGATCGCCTAAGTTTTTTAAACGAATTTCAGATTTTAAAGTAGGGTTGCGTAGTACACGTGAGAATGGCAATAACATACTGAAATAGAAGCAGAGCTCTGCAATGGCAGGAATTTCAGATTGAATCAAGAGAGTACTGAGCTTTGGATCAACTCCAGAGGCTAAATAATCAAGCGCGATACCCAGCGTGTATTCACGAATATCCTGCGGACGTTGCGCGTGTGTTATGAAGGCATGTGTGTTAGCAAGGATAAAAAAACATTCATACGATTTTTGCAGGGCAATACGATCCAGTAGAGATCCCACTAAATGACCTAAATGTAAATCACCTGTGGGTGTATCACCTGAAACCAGACGCGGTTTTATTGTTGCCATGATTTTAAAAAGTTATTTATATGTTTTGTTTCGCACAGTCGGCAGCATAGGTTGATTAGCAGCCTCAGGTGCTTCAAGGATTTTTTGTAATACTTGATAAGAGGCAGGCTTGCGCCAGAAGGTGCATTTTATTGCAGCAAAAATTCCTTTGTCTCGATGTTCGGCCGCTATTGTTAAAATTTTTTTTCGAACATTGGGGTCATTTATAGCTGATGGATTGGATCTCTGTTCATATAATAGATTGTGCAATCTAATAAATTTATTATTGTTCTTAGAAGATTGGTAGCGATTTTTAACGTAGTTTAAAGCATTGTCTAATCGGAATGTTGCTTCATTATTAGCATCATTGCGAGATGTTTTAAAGGAAAGTTTAGGAAGAGTCTTATCATGTTCTTTTTCTAGCTGCCTGTTATGCTCACATGTTTCTGAGATAAATGTTTTTAATGCCTGCGCTATTTTATCTGAGAGCTTTATTTTGTTGCTTGGGAGCTTGTCTTTATTATCTGTTGTTAGGATTGGAAGGACAGTGTTAAAAAGATCTTCAATTAAAATTAGGGAACCTGTTTGATATTTTTTTGCATAAAGAAGTAAGTATGCTTGTTCTGTGGGACAATAGGAAAAAAAGTCTGGGTTTTTATTTCGATCATGATTGGCAATGCCAACAACTCGGTGAGCATGCTGCCTGTAATTTAATAGCAGGTATAAAATTTCTTGATCTTTTGCAATAACAAATAGGTCTTTTGAAGCCGATTTTAATATCTCAGAGTGAGTGCGTCCCTGAATTTTTTTACACAAGAAATTAAAATCTAAAGTTTTGTTGTTTTCAAGTAATTCTTTCTGGGAAGATTCTGGAACGCAACAAGAATACGTTTTAAATTCAGATGTAGATAAAGATTGTATCAAATATTCCGCTGATTTTTTCGCTTCTTTTAAACGTAGATTTACTGTATCGTTATCGCTCAAAGTATTTGTTTTCATTGTCTACCCTACCTTTGCTTATTCATCATCGCGAGAGAGGCATTCTACAGCAGCTCAGTTAGAATTTCATCTCCGCCTTGGCGTAATAAATCTTCGGCTACTTGCTTTCCTAATGGAACGGCCTGATCTAAAGATGAGTAGCCTTGAGCGTTTAATAAAACGCTTCCATCGGGTTTTGCAATACGAGCGCGTAAAAATAATTGTTGTTGTTCTATTACGGCATAGGCTGCAATAGGCAGGCGACAATCAGCGTTTAAATGCTGGCTCACGGTGCGTTCTGCTAATACACATTGATAGCTTGCTTTATGATTTAATGCTGCGACATAGGCTAGGGTTTTCATATCATTTGCACGGCATTCAATGCCCAAAGCACCTTGTCCAGGTGCAGGCAAGCAATGCTGTATCTTTAAAAATTCACGGATAAGATGAGTTTGTTCTAAGCGTATGAGACCAGCAGCAGCGAGTATAAGCACATCGCATTGACCAGAAATTATTTTTTTTATACGAGTATTTACATTGCCGTGTATATTGTACATCTGTAAATCAGGGCGTAGCGCTAATAATTGCGCTTGTCGTCTCAAACTTGAGGTGCCTATTCGCGCTGATTTTGGTAAATCGTTGAAGCATTGTTTCTGCGTTGATAGTAATACATCGCGCGGGTCCACGCGCTGAAAAACAGCAGCAATGATGAGACCATTGGGTAATTTCCAAGGTAAATCTTTCATGGAGTGTACGGCTAAATCGGCACGCTGTTTTAGCAACGCTATTTCCAATTCTTTTGTGAATAATCCTTTGCCGGATCGTCGGTTTCGATCACCTGCTGTACGCAAACCGAGTAATTCAATGCATAAATCAGGATGAATTCGATACAGCGCTTGTTTTATACATTCTGCTTGCCGTAATGCCAGAGGGCTAGTACGTGTAGCGATGCGTAGTGTTTTTTTGATCACAGTGATTCAAAAATCTAACAGAGTTGTAAACGTCGCGATAAACTGGAACTAAATAGATTTTGCGGATCGACAGAACGTTTAATCGTGAGCCAGCGGTTGTAATGTGGATACATGTCACGAAACGCTTGCGGCGTTAAACGCGCGTCTTTAGCAAGATATATTTTTCCATTTGCCTCTATAACATGTTGATCAAGTTTTTGTAATAGCAAAAATAATCCGGGATCTAAGATGGGTATATCAAGCGCTAAGGTAAAACCAGGTGCGGCAAACGACAAAGGGGCATCATTGCCCGTACCAAGACGCTTTAGAGTAGCCAGTAAAACTGGATAAGAACTATTTTGGATCAATTCTAAAAGTATCTTCGTTGTTTGCTGAGCCGATGTTTGTGGCAACACGCATTGATATTGAATAAATCCACGCGTGCCGTATAATTTCCCCCAGTGTTTAATGCGATCCAGCGGATAAAAATAACGACGATAATGCGTGATGAAAGGCGCTGTTTTTTTACGCAAGCATTGATAATAAAGACGGTTAAATTGTTTACCTACTTGCTTATGTAAGAACCAATTTGGAAAGTACATTGGCAGGCTTAAAGAGGCTGAATGCGTATTATTTAAGGCGTTAGTTTGTAAATAGGCAGGTAATAATTCAAGTGATGCATGTCGTGCTGCCATGACGATACCACGGCCTAAAGGTGCGTTGAGCAAATCAAGCCAGGCTACATGATAGAGATCGTCATAGGGTTCAGAGTTTAAATACATAAACGTTTGTTCTAGATCATGGCTCGCGAAATAACGTACATACATATAAGCCGTAGTGATGGGTATTAATTGCAGCGTAATTTGCCCGATAATACCCGTCAATCCCATACCGCCGGCGGTTGCCCAAAATAATTCTGAGTTTTTTTCAGGAGAACAATAAACAGCTTGTCCTGAGCTCGTGATCAGTTCTAGCGCTGAAACATGTTGCGCGAAAGATCCTACGCGATGATGGTTTTTGCCATGCACGTCTGAGGCAAAGCAACCGCCCAGTGAAACGTAGGCAGTGCCTGGTGTGACAGGAATAAACCAGCCTTTAGGTACAATAAATTGTAATAATTTATCTAAACTTAATCCCGCTTCACAGGTAATACTGCCTGTTTGTGCATTAAATGCCAAAATGCGATCCAAGCGTTCCATCAAAATAACCTGCGCTTCTTGATTGAGTGCTGCATCGCCGTAGCTGCTACCCAAACCACGAGAAATTGTTGGACCTGTGAAATGATTGAGTTGGCGATAAATCTCTGGACGTATTAAAGAAGCAGTCTGCACTGGGTAATGATTAAAGCTGGTGAGAGAGCGCAGTTGTTGTGGCATGTTTTTACTTAAGTTCTTCTTCAAGTACTAATGTGTTTGATGTGATAAATTTTTGCATTGCAGGTCTGTAAGAGGGGCTTTTTTTCGGTAATAACATCGATAACTCTTCCAGAGCGTGTTGATAAACATGGCGTTTAAATGCAATGACTTGTTGAATCGGATACCAGTAAGGTGCCCAGCGCCAGCAATCAAATTCGGGAGAGCAGGTGCTATCAAAATGAATCTTGCGCGGATCGCTTAATAAATGCAATAAAAACCATTTTTGTTTTTGTCCCACACAAAATGGTTTCAAATGTGAGCGTCGTAATTTAAGGGGCAACCAATAATGCAACCAAGCTTTAGTACAACCCAAGAGTTTAACGTCCTTGCGTTCCAAGCCTAACTCTTCGTAAAGTTCACGAAATAATGCCTGTTCAGCTGTTTCTTTTGACTGCAATCCTCCTTGTGGAAATTGCCAAGCGCGCTGTCCGAGACGTCGTGCCCACAAGACATCGCCTTGATGATTGACCACGATAATGCCAACACCAATACGAAAGCCTTCAGCATCAATCACCGCTATCACCCCTTTTGAGCAGAAATCTAAGGTCGGTACGATTCAAACTTTCTAATTATAAGGAGTACGTTGCATAAAAGACAGATTTGATTATAAAAAATTGGGTTAATATTTCAAGTGCGCGCATTCATGTGATTAATTGCAAGTATATGCGTTACTTTGATTCTCATTAGTAGTGGGTAGTTCACGTTGTTCATTGTAAAAATTGGGGCCAGTCTCAGTACCAGTCCAAGGCACGAGTTTAAGAAGGTCTCCATCATCATTAGTAGTATCGTTGCTTTCTATTAGAGACCCACCGGAACAATAAGAAATTATTCCATGGATAATTCTCTGAATCATATACAACGCAATAGACAACGCAGCTGTTACGATAAATATTCCTCCTATCATCCACAAAGTATCACTCAGAATGCTGTTGTTAGCATCATTGAGGATTTCATTCGGATTAACAAAAAGAGTGGTGCCGTTATAAATTTTAGTAATATTATCGGAAAACGAAGGTAATGATGAGGGATCCGAAGAAGCAACCCACGACTGACTCGTCGTTTCTAAAACAGAGTTTGTAGTGCTCTGAGTGATTCTTTGAAAATCAGAATCATTAAAAACTATACCATCCCAGATGTGAGAAGCTGGAAATTTTCCATTGATGATGTGTTTCCAGTAGAGTTTTACCGCAATTGTTTCATTCTCGGAGAATTGAGAACTCCTATAAACCAAAATGTATCTTCTGGGAGGATTAGCAGCAGATGTAATTTCATCTATGGTCCGTAAAGAGCCGTTATGAACGCTATCATTTCTCTTCGAATACGGCACATACTCATAAACAAGCTCACCCGGCTCCCAATCTATTTTTTGAGGCAATGTTGAATTCAGAGCGAATTCAGTCAATCTAAAAGCCGCTTGTTTTAAGAATGTATCTTTCCATTCACCCCATTTCTTATTAGATCTCATCCACAAAACAGACTGTTCGAACGCTTCTTTAAGAAAAAATATATAATGTTGGGAAACATCTTTGAGCATAATAAATCTTTATCTCCTTTTTTAGAAAATATTCAGACCCGGGTATTTTAAATGGGCTGAGTATCACTAGGATTATTTTTGTTGTTGTGAAAAAAGGGTTATTTTTATTATTTTGAAAAAAACCGTCCAAAAAATTGTAGCGAGATCGGGATTTAATGATTTTTTAGAAAAAATAAATCACATTTTAAGTCATTATTATCACCTAAACAAGGGTGTATTTTCCGCTTTCTTGTAAACTCTGTTCAGGAAGCACTGTTATTGTAGGTTTGTAAAAATTAATAGAAGAGAATTGGTTTATTAATCTTGATGTTTCAGGCATCGATGAAAAATTTTCCTCGATGAATTGCTGGCGATATTTTGTAACTTCGTTAAGCCATTGATCGAATTCACCTGAATTTGTTAAAGAATTTACAAGCTCTTGCATATCCGGATATTTTAAAATGCACTTTGAACTCAAGCTCTTTTTGTCGTCAAGTGGATACTGATCACATAGAGAAGAAACTAAGTCAGACAAAAATTTAAACTGTTTTACCCTAATTTTATAAGAGACATTTAATAATGCATGACGATGGTCTTCTTTAAGCTCAGAGATGTTAGCTAACATTAGCATTAATACGAAAAACTTATCCATAAGAAGTTCAAGCTCATTGAGAGGCATTTCACTTAGATCTGATCTTGCTCTTTCAACAACAAATTCAAGATAATGTTTAATCCGTACTGATGGATCGATAAAATACTCTTTTATTTGTATTTCGTGTTGGACAGGTAAATTAAAATCATTAGCATGAAACACTGATCTATTAAGTAAGTTAGCTAAATTTCCCATATGGTAATTTAATGCTATCTTCTCCATCGTTTTCATCCAAGGAATAAATAGGTCAAAGATAAATCGACGATCTACTCTCCCTAAGAGCGTGGCTGCAAACTGATGAAATCGATCATGAATCATTTGAGCTGGCCAAGGTGTATAGTAATAATCATGCTCAGGAAGGCCATGAGGAGTACTTTTAACATATAGTGAACCGATCTGAATAAGATGCGTGTCTTGTTTATGCAGTGGTAGAAGTGATTTTATGCTGCCAAACAAATAGCGATCTTGCATATAAGCAGGATCCATGCGAAAGAGCAGTCGCTTTAATAGAGAATCAGATCCGGCATATACATAATGATTACCTATCTTTGTTAATTTTTTTTCTCCTTGGCTGTTAGTCTCGATCAAAGGCAGGAGCAAAGGTTGATTTTTAGAAAATTCTGTATGTTTTTCTCGCCCTTTGCTTCCCAACAAGCTATTAGAATATTCTCGCAAGATCATGACGAATGTGAACAAAGTGCCAAATTGATTCAGCGTGATAGCTTTCTCTGCCGGCAACGTTACTAAAAAACCATCAATATTTTCATTTTTAAAAATTTCATTTTCAAAATCACCGTGTGCAATCGCCTGATGCAGTCTATCTTTCGCATACTTTTCTTCTTCAGTAAGCTTTCCAGCAGCAAATCTAGGAAAATATGGGTTATTTTTAATGTACTCAAATATATCGTGAGAATCACCGTCTTCGGTTTCTACCATCAGTGATAAGGGTTGTTTGTTTTTTGGATCTTTTTTTGGTGGCATAGATTCGCGCTTATTATTTTATAAATCTAAATGTAATTTTTAGGAATAATAGTTATTGTTGTTGCCATTTTGTTATTAGCATTATCGCTAATAATTAATACTGGGCGTTTCTTTTTAATCTCTGCTCCAATAGTTGGATCCAAATTAGCAAAATAAATTTCACCACGTTTTATTTTCTTCCATTCCATCTGAGATGGCTACATCAAAATCGTTATTTATCTCATGATTCGCTTCTCTATGTTGCGTGGGTAGTGAAATTGATAATTTTTGTGTGTGCATAAAACACTCTATAAGTAGGATAAATTAGCTAATTAGCATGGTTAACACGGTGTGTTAATTCATATTCATTTTCTTCATTATTTGAGTAAAAACCGAAGTCAGTCGAAGTCATGAGTGGAGGATAATTCGTATGAGTATCCCTGTTTTCTGAAGACTCATCGGGACAAGGCACTGCTTCTTGTGTTCGATAGTAAGAAACTATTCTATAAATAATAAACGCTGTAACAATCATCATAGCTATTGCAACAAACATTCCTCCTATCATCCACAAAGTATTACTCAGAGTGCTGTTGTTAGCATCATTGAGGATTTCATTCGGATTAACAAAAAGAGTGGTACCGTTATAAATTTTAGTAATATTATCGGAAAACGAAGGTAATGATGAGGGATCCGAAGAAGCAACCCACGACTGACTCGTTGTTTCTAAAACAGAGTTTGTAGTGCTCTGAATGACTCTTTGAAAATCAGAATCATCAATAGCCAGATAGTACCAGGTCTGAGAATATGAAAATTTTTCAGCGATGTGGTTTGAATAGAGTTTTACCGCAATCGTTTCATTTTCGGAAAATCGAGAATCCCTACAAATAATGAATCTAAAGGGACGCTCATCAGTATATAAAATCTCATCGATAGTTAATAGAGGATCGTTATGATCGTCATCATTTCTCTTCGAAAACGGCACATACTCATAAACAAGCTCATTCGGCTTCCAACCTATTTCTTGAGGCAACATTGAATCGTTAGCGAATTTAGCCAATCTAAAAGCGGCTCTTTTTAAGTACCATCTCTGCCATTTCAGATTAGATATCATCCGTAAAACAGACTGTTCGAACGCTCCTTTAAGAAAAAATATATAATGTTGGTAAATAGCTCTGGACATGATAAATCTTTACCCACTCCTTTTTAGAAAATATTCAGACCCGTGTGTTTGGTTGAATATTATTAAGGTTATTTTTGTTGTTGTGAAAAAGACCGCTCGAAAGATCATAGCAAGATCACTTTTCATTGTCTATAAAAACGTTGCAAGATCACTGCGTTATTAGCTCGCGTCGCATTTAACAATTCTTCCATTTTTAGAGCAAGTAGAACCATTGATAATGCTGGTGGTTTTTCCTGAGATAGGTTGACTATCATCCGTGCCATTGACTTGAATGTGCGCACCGGTAATCTGTATGTGATCCATGGTTCCTTTGGTATCTGTGATCCAGCTTATGCCTAGCGCTATGTTATGTGTGCTGAACGCATTAATTGTGCTGTTTTCTAGTTGCAATGCGAGAGGACCTGATACATTTTGCTGAATACCTATGGAAATACTCTTGGCTGATTTGGCTGTTATGCTGCTGTCATTGTAGAGATGAGCGCTAGGCATACCGTCTTTTGAGGTGTCAAACATGATCCCAACAACTTTCCCATCATAGGTATCGCTTGCAGTGCTGATGGCTAAGATATCGGTGCCATCAGATTCTAAATGTGCATTCTGTTGTAAAACGATACCGTAACTCGCATTGACCTCCGCCATAGAAGCCGTAACACTACTGTTGTGCAAATAAGCTTTCGCTTGATCCTGTATAAATAATCCAACAGCATCACCCATGTCGGTATTGTTGACAAGAACTTGCGATTTATCCAACGATAAATCGCTGTTGTTTTCGATATGAACACCGTATACACCTGAGGCATCGTCGCGTGAAGCATGAATATTCGTACCATTTAAACTTGCTAAAGAATTGCCTGCAAGATGCACTGCACTGACGTTGGCAAAAATATCTGAATTCGATACTAAGAGGCCATCGGCATTATGCGCATCAATCCCGATGCGATAACGGTATTGTTTATCGCCGATGACAGTTCGATCAATCCAATTGTTTTGCACGTTTTCTATCAAAATTCCAGCTTGAATGGATCCTTGTTGTTGCAGGCTCAAACCCGTGAGTATGTTATTACCCGAGAGCTGAAAGCCTCCATAAAATACGGTTCGTTGACTATCAGACGCAGGTAATTTGTAATCGACATTACGTGATTCCAGCCATTGATTAGGCGCCAGTACAATGCCTGAATAAACGTCTGCTTTTGTCTGAACAACATTTAAAGCATTGTAATGTCCGCCGTTAAAATACAAGATAGCCTTATCATCGAGTGCGGCAATATTGTTAATATTTTCTTGATGAAATTGTCCAGGCCCACAGGGATTTTTAAATGTGCATTGATTTATATTCGTAATAAGACTGTCATCGGTGACGGTTTGATCAAAGAAATAAATATGTTTTTCTGTAATGATCTGTGCATCAGATGGAATAGGATTGTTTGAATGACCGCTATTTTTTGTATGAGATGTTTTATATCGGTACACAGTACGACTGGGTATGCTGCTGCCTCGATCCGATTGTGCGATCAACCGCGCTATTGGATCAGTGATACGTTGCGCTACGGTTTTAGCAAAAACTGAATGATGTGTTTCACCTAAATAGATAGATAGACCTAAGCTGGCAGTATTACGATGAAGATTATCGTAGTTATAGCGCACAGTAAGATTCAAACGTGGATTGATCCAATAGTCTAGGCCGGCTGCTACCCCTGTAATATTTTTGCTGGCAGGCAGGTTGAAATAATAAGCACCCAGGATTGTTCTCATGGATAAATTTTTTAAGTTATAGCCTAATATCAGATCCGTACCATTACCTATTTCTTGTACTTGTTGAAATAAAAAATCATGTTTCGTATGACCGCTAAAAGTCGCGGTAGGCAAGCCAAATTGTTCACCAGGCGCGGTATTTAACACTTGTCGTTTATGACCCACGGGGAAATAACCGTTTATACTTGCGTCGAATTTTATTCCTAAATATTCAATGCCGGGGCTTGCTAACCAAAAATAACTGTTATGTGCCTCGCGTGTGCGATCACCAAAGAGATATAGACCTAAAATTCCTGCATCATTAGCAATCCAACGATAACCCACACCTAAACTGGCTAACCATTGCGAATCGGTGTTGGTGATTGCTTGTAGATCCGCGTGCACATTATGTTGTTCATCACCGAATGCGGGCAGCATGCCATCGGCTTTAAGTCCTGAATGTTCAGTATTGGCATAAGCATTACCATAAAAGCGAGGAATGAGTTTTTGATTGAAAGCGTGCGTCTGTGTGTATGCCAATAAACTAAGAAGTATTGCGTAGCAACGATAAGAACGGGTTTTCATAATCACTCTTCCTTTGAGATTTAAGCAAACATAAAATCCTGATAGAACATAATTGTAAATTTTGCCTTGAGGTGAAGCAAGATTTATTATTGAAGATGAATTGACAAAGCCTTTTAAATAAAGAAAATTAAGACGCGATAAAAAACGATAACAAGGAGAGTTTATGCTTGACGATACGATAGGGATGGCTTTAAAGAAGTATGAAAAAAGGATAGTGCTAAAGCGTTTATCTTCGTGGTTATTCACAGGACATCACTTACATAAACATCCTGCAATCAATAAATTACGCAGTCTTTCTGATACGAATAATCAATCGACTGTTTTTAAAATTTGTTTAGAAGCCTATCAATATTTCCTTTACGATCCGCCTTGCGAATCACACTTATCTTTCAACGTGTATAAAGCGGTTCTTGCATGGCTGAGCATTGCATTATGTCCTTTTGATCCTTCCATGTTTAAAAAACTGAGCTGTGATGGTGTCATTCAATTAAGAGATAACGTTGATACCATCCTAAAAGAAGGGAAATCCAGTTTCGAGAAAGTGATATCTGCGATGATTGCACTTGATGGAGAGAGACTTTTAACACAAGAGCATATTGATGCGATCAATGCACATACACGTCCTACCGATCTTGCCGATGCATTGAAGATACTGTTTTCAAACTCTTTATCAAAGTCAGACGACAAAGAGGCTATAATAAAACACGCGCATCCTAAAGCGCTTGCTTCCGCACTATTCAATTTTGATCATCATTTTATTAGTTTTCTTTCCCAAAAGTATCGAGAATGCGTTATAAAAAGCGATGAGCCTATAGAGCTGCTCGATGTCTTGAAAATACTTCATGCGACTCATCTTTTAAAGTCAGAGAACGTGAATGCTATTTTAAAAAACGATTGTACACGGTTATGTATTCGCAATGCGCTAAGAGAATTTCAGAAGGTTGGTTTTTTATCAGGACAAAAGAATCAATCAAATTTTGATCGACTCTTACATCCAGATAATCATATTTTTTTACGTGAAAACTTTATATGGCAACGGATCCCGAATAATTTATGGACGCCCACCCTAATGAATGAATTAATGAGTCTTGCGCAGCAAGAAAATCCAAAAGAACAGATGCAACACTACGTGGATGAATTCTTAATAGAGAAAAAATTTGAGAGGGATGCATTCTTAGCAGAGAAAGAATTTCAACCCGATTTTAGATTTTATATAAATGACTTGAGAAACAGAAAACCATCTTATGCGCAGCGTTTTCAACAATTTGGTTTAGTGGCTGAGCAAGAATTTCTTTGTCCCATTTCGCATGGAATTATAAACATACCTGTTTTTATTCAAAATCAACGCGTTCGGCATTCTTATGATTTTATATATTTAGTAAGAGCGATTCAATTGCATGGTAAAGATCCAATCACAAGAAAACCAATTACTTTAGCTGATATTAAACCAGATAAGAAATTATGCGATTTAATGGAGAAGAAAATTATGGAGAAGAAAATTAATGAAGCCGAGGAAAAAATAAAGATTCAAGAAGGGATTGCTTCATTTTCATCTTTAGGAAAACAATATCGCGTCTATTTTTTTGGATTAGACCTTGCGTTGCAAGAAACAAGTGGAGAAGTATGCGTTTCAAAGGAGGAGCTTTTAGCACAAGAGAATATTCATGCAATCAATGCGCATGAGTGCCCGCAAAGTCTCGCTGACGCATTTAAGATACTTTATTCCAGTAGGCGATTCGTACCCGCTACGCTCGAGGATAGACACGCTGTAATCAATCATTCTAATCCTGAAAAGCTTGCTTGGGCACTTTCTCATTTTAATCGGAGTGATTACGCTAAGTTCTTGAAAGAAACGCATAGAGAGCTTGTTATAAAAAGTAATGATCCCATGCTGATTATTAATTTGCTGCGCCTACTTCATTCGACTGATCTTATGTCGGATGAGAATGTGAATGCCGTTCTAAAAGACGAACAGATACTACTTTATGTTGCTAATGCACTCAACAAATTTAAGAAAGCCGGTCTCTTATCAGGACAAGAGAGGCAGTCAAATTTTGAGCGACTGTTGCATCCAGATAATCGTATTTTTTGTGAAGCCTTCTTTTTATGGGATCAGATCTCAGATAATTTATTGACACAAAATTCATTAAATGAATTAATAAAACGTGCTAAAGAAGAAAATCCAGAAGAAAAGATGCAGAAATATATAGATTCATTAGCAGAGAAAGAATCGATTAATGACACTCATAAAGAGAATATAAAAACCACAACAAGTACAAGATCATATTTATCATTATTTCGTAGTGTACTTGAAGTAAACGATTTGCCGAGAGAAACAAACAGAAAGAATCATGCGTGATTACGTAATAGCAATAGGGAAGGCTTTAACGCATTATGGTAAAGAAATAACTATCTTAGCGTGGTTATCAAAACCTTACTTCGAGCATTCATCAATAAAAACAGCAACAGAGAAGTTACGAGCGCTTTCTGATGCTGATAATAAGTCCACGATTCTCAAAATTTGTTTGGATGCCTATCAATATTTCCTTCAAGCACCATCCAAGGAATATCAGAAATGTCAGCCATCTTTCAGAGTTTATAAAGCTTTACTGGAGTGCTTGAGAAATACATTGTGTTTTTATTACACGGTTCAATTTGAAAAACTAAGCGTTCAAGGAATTATCCTGTTAAGAGATCATGTTGATAACATGATGAAAAATGGAACATCATGCTTCGAGCCTGTGATAATTGCCATGATCGCACTTGAGAAGGTTAATCTTTTATCAAAAAACTTTAATCTTATCCTAAAAAATCAATGCTCAAAGAGCTTGATCAGGGCATTGATCAAACTTCATGATAGGAAACTTTTAACACAAGAGAATATTGACGCGGTCAACGCACATGAATGTCCTGAAAGTCTTGCTGATGCATTTAAAATGCTTTATGCACCTGATCGATCCGTGCCCGCAATGGAAGGTGACAGAGAGGCTATTGTAAAACACATTCATCCTAAAGAGCTTACTTGGGCACTATTTAATTTCGATGATGCCAATTTCTTGCCACAAGAGTACAGACAACGGGTTATAAGAAGCAACGATCCTCGATTAGTCGTCGATATATTGATCTTACTTTATGATGCCACGGATCTTTTAACGCCAGCGAATGTGTGTACCGCTTTAAAAGACGAACAAATACTGTTCGATGTCGGTAATGCACTCAATAAATTCAAGAAAGCCGGTCTCTTATCAGGACAAAAGGGGCAGTCTAATTTTGATCGGCTCTTACATTCAGATAATCGTATTTTTTTATGTGAAAATTTTGCATGGAGAAAGATTCCAAACGATTTATGGACGCCCACCCTAATGAATGAATTAATGAGTCTTGCGCAGCAAGAAAATCCAAAAGAACAGATGCAACACTACGTGGATGAATTCTTAATAGAGAAAAAATTTGAGAGGGATGCATTCTTAGCAGAGAAAGAATTTCAACCCGATTTTAGATTTTATATAAATGACTTGAGAAACAGAAAACCATCTTATGCGCAGCGTTTTCAACAATTTGGTTTAGTGGCTGAGCAAGAATTTCTTTGTCCCATTTCGCATGGAATTATAAACATACCTGTTTTTATTCAAAATCAACGCGTTCGGCATTCTTATGATTTTATATATTTAGTAAGAGCGATTCAATTGCATGGTAAAGATCCAATCACAAGAAAACC
>Ga0206946_1172_pt1 | contig 14911 bp, 11 predicted proteins | sample Alteio_BWOrgHeat_2_FD_152965 | JGI IMG/M metagenome (GOLD analysis project Ga0206946, IMG submission 152965) | Enriched cells from forest soil in Barre Woods Harvard Forest LTER site, Petersham, Massachusetts, United States -... | ecosystem: Environmental > Terrestrial > Soil > Temperate forest > O... | reverse complement strand
TTTGTCCGCAGGCAGCTTCGCGAGGATGGCTTGCTGGTCCGCGCCGTTCGGGGTGATCGGTTTGAAGCCGGCGGCGGAAGCCAGGTTTTCTTTATTGTGCAGATCGGCGGCGCAGCCGACGGCGAGCACCGCGAGCGCGAGGACGGCGAGGAATTTGCAGAGGGTTAGGATTGGTTTCATGGATTTGGATTTTGGGGTTGGCGTTGGGTTCGGTTTATGAGGGAAAGCGGAAGCGTCAGACCCCGTCGTCGACATGGATGGTCGGCGAGAGGAAGCGGCGTCCAGCGAGTGCGGCGCGGACGGCGGGCAGGAGATCCGAAGCGAGACGCGACTTGACGACGTAGCCGAGCCCGCCCGCCGCGAATGCGGCCCGCGCGTAGTCGACATCTTCGTGGACGGTGAGAAAGACGAGCCTGGTCCCCGGGTGGGAGCGGTGAATTTCGCGCGCGGCTTCGATGCCATTGATCTCGGGCATGGTAATGTCGAGCACGACCACTTCCGGATCGAGCCTCTGCACGGCGGCGACGAGTTCGCGGCCATCGCGCACCGCACCGATAACCATGCAGGCGACCGCGAGCGTGGCCGCCGCGAGCGCGAGTATGGCCGGATGATCGTCGGCCAGCAGGACGCGCGCGGGAAGCGCGGGGCGGGCTTCGGAATCCGGGGACGCATACATCGGGGCGGACTTTTTATGCCGCGCCGGAATGCGGCGATACTGTCAGTACTGACAGGTTCCTCGCACGACCTGGAGCCGCTCAAATAAAGAGTGCGACGTTCGTCTTCCGGCCGAGCCGCTCCACGATCGTGAAGTTGTGAAAAGCGAGTGTATGTGAAATTACGTAGTAATACGCAACAACGGTACGCGAAGTGCTGAAGAAGCCACCGATGACACGTTTCGTCTACACTCCGGCACTTCAGGATCGCGCTCGTTCGGGTGCGTTCGTACCGCAGCGGCGTCGGCGGAGCGGCTGGTCTTGCGCCGGGCATGGCGGTCTCGAAGAGGCTCTTCCACCTGCCCTTGCCAGCCGTCCGCTCATCTCAATCCCGAGAAGTCATTGGAAATCTCACTCACAAGTCCTATGACGGAACACGAGAGCTTACCCACAGACGCTGACCGACCGGATTCGCCGGCGAAGCCTGAGCCCCTTCCGCAAGACCGCATCGACCGGGAATTGCGGCTAAAATTCAGCGACTTCGTGCCGCTCCTGCCTGAATCGCTGCTGAACGTGGAGGCCGCCGGGCACGACGCCGATTTGATTTTCGATCTCGCCGTGGTGGTCGACCTCGTGACCAACGGATGCAGCCGGGTGCCGATCGCCTGGGTGAGGCAACGGGTCCCCTTCTTCTTCCGCGAGGCAGTTCAACAAGACGGCTTTGCGTGCGTTTTATTTCCGTGGCAAAAGGTGCGGCGTCTGATCAGGGCCGCACTCCACCCGAATGCCCAAATCGATACCACGGAGTGTCGCGGCCTGACCCCGGCGGGAGCCAAATACCTTGCGTCCAATTATCAGTTCCAGCGGGCGAGCGCCCGCCATCGGCCCGCGCAATGTGACGATGTGCCGTCCGGCGAATCATCGGAACAATCAGCCACAGTGGAAGAGCGTCCTGCCGATCTGTCCTCCCCTCCGTGCCCGGCTCCCTCTCCTGTGAACACAGCGTTGCAAGTCATAGAGGGGCAAACGGTTACCCAGGATGCCGATCTGCCAGCCGCGGAGCTTCTCCGGCAGCGGGATCTGGCGCGGCACGAGCTGGCTCGCGTCAAAGGAGAGGCCGAGCGTCGCGTCGCTACCGTCCGGGCCGAACTGAAAACGATGACGGATGAGCGGGACGATGCCCTCGCAGCCCTCGCTATTTTTGAAGAGTACGAAAGCAACCAGATCGCCCAACTCGAATTTGAGAATGCGGTGCAAAAGAAGAGTCTCGAGCGCGCCTTGGCCGAACTCGAAGCCGTCCGCGCTCGTCTCGCCGCCCCGCAACGGGATCCGGAACCGACGGAGCCCCATCCGTCTGGCGGTGAAACGCGCCCGCAGCCAGGCCCGCTGAGCGACTCCAAGGCTGGAACCGGTCCCCACTTAACGGAAAAGACCACTCCATCCACGTCCGCCGCTGGCGAATGTCATTCGTCGTCGGTAGTACGACGGCGAGCAGGAGGGTCAGGCCGCGCCTTGAAAGTGGCCCGTTCGTTCGTGCTGATGGCGATTGCGTTCGCAGCGATCTTTTGGGCGGCGTCGCCACTTTTTGAGAAGTGGCTGCCACCACAGTTGATTCCTTTTGCGGTCCTCGCCGGTGAGGTGGAGGGGCGTGCAGCTTTTGGCGCACAAGCGTCGGCGGCGAAAGCGAGCGGAGCCCAGGTTGGCAGCAAACCGGCACAGGCGCCATCCCCGACCCTTCGGGCGGGCACCGTTGCTCGCCGCTGAGAGTCTGTGCAACAGACTGCCCTAACTCCGCTTCCTCAGGAGGCCATGTTCGACGGCATATTGCACCAGCTCGGTGTTCGTCTTTAGGCCGAGCTGCTCCATGATCGCGTATTTGTGAAAGGCGACGGTGCGCACGGTAACATGGAGAAGCTCGCCGATTTCCTTCATCGGGCGGCTTTCGGCGAGGAGTTGCAGGACCTCGCGCTGCCGGGCGGTGAGTTTTTCCCCGGCAGGCCCGGCACCCTGGCGGAGAAAAACGCCGAGCGGCAAGCCCTTGGTGATGAGTGGCGTGAAGTAGGTCTTGCCGGCCAGCGCGTGCTCGATGGCGGTGAAGAGTTCGCCCGCCGCGGAGCTTTTCAGCAAATAGCCCGAAGCGCCGAGCCGAAGCGCCTCCGCCGCGATGTCCGGGTCTTCATTGACGGTAAGAAAGACGAACTTGACCTCCGGCATCTTGCGCCGGAGCCGGGCGCAGGCGTCGATGCCATTGAGCCGCGGCATGGAGACATCGAGGACGATGATCTCCGGCCGGGTGCGGGCGGCGAGTTCGAGCAGCGCGTGGCCATCGCCCGCCGTGCCGACGATTTCGCAGCGCGGCTCGAGCAGCCGCCGGAAGGCCTCGAGCAGCATGGTGTGATCGTCGGCCAGGAGAATGCGCGGGCGGTGTTTCATCGGGGCACCGCCATTTCCAGTTCCCCTTCGGGCGAAGAAGAAAGTACCCTCGCCCCGGCAATGGGCACGCGCACTTCGACCCGGGTACCCGCACCCGGATGCGACTCGATCGTGACCTGCCCACCCACAAAGCGCGCCCGCTCGCTCATGCTGACCAAGCCGAGCGAGCCGTTGGCCCGGATGCGATGCGGATCGAAGCCTGCACCGTCATCGGTCACGACGAGGTGGAGTTGCGCCTCTTCGCAGGTGAGTTCGACTTTGGCCGCCGTCCCGCCGCTGTGTTTCGCCACGTTGTGCAGCGCCTCCTGCGCGATGCGATAGAGGCAGAGTGCCGCGTCACCCGGCACCGGCAGCGGCACGTCGCGATTGACAAACTCGATCGCCATCTCGTGCACCAGCGCGAACTCTTTGCAGAACCCGTGCACCGCGGCCACGAGACCGAGTTGCTCCAGTTTTGCCGGGTGCAATTCGTACGAAAGCTGATGCACTTCCGAGGACAGTCCCTTCACCTGGGTCGAGAAAGCTTCCATCCGCGCGGCGATCTTCGCCGGCTCCGTCGGCGGGTCCTGGCCAAACATTTCCAGTTCCACGGAAAGCAGCGCGAGGCTTTGGCTCAAGTCATCGTGCAGCTCGCGGGCGAGCCGCATGCGTTCCTCTTCCACCGCCTGGATCAGGCGTCCCGTGAGCCCGTGCGCGGCCTCCTCGGCGAGTTTGCGCTCGGTGATGTCGATGCAGGAACCGATGTAGCCCAGGAACGTGCCATCCGGGGAGAAACGCGGCGCGCCCATATCCAGCAGCCAGCGGTATTCGCCGTCGCTGCGCCGCAAGCGGTATTCCATCGTGAATAGCTCCCGGGCGTCGAAGGAATTCATATAGGCTTTCAGGCAGCCGTCGAAGTCTTTGCGATGCACACCTTCGGCCCATCCGTTGCCCAACTCCTGCTCGAGCGTGCGGCCGGTAAAGTCGAGCCAGCCTTTGTTGAAAAAGGTGCAGAGCTTGTCGGCCCCCGAAATCCAGATCATCACCGGCGCCGTGTCCGCCATCGTGCGAAACCGTCCCTCGCTCTCGCGCAACGCTTCCTCACTCCGTTTGCGCACCGAGATGTCGCGCGACACGCCGCGCACGAGGATCGCCTGGCCCGCGGCGTTGAATTCGACCCGGCCGTGAGAGTCAATCCAGCGCATCCTTCCATCCGGCAGCACCACGCGGTATTCCATCTCGTAGCGGCCGTCGCCCTCGATTGCTTTCGTCTGCGCCAGTCGGACCATTTCGCGATCTTCGGGGTGCAAGCGTTGCCAATAGAGGTCGAGATCGAGCCGGTCCAGCTTCGTGAAGCCGAACAGCGCGCGCCACTCCTCGGTCGCCCACATTTCGTTCCGCTCCAGGTCGCGAATCCAAATGCCCAGTTTCGCGGACTCGGTCACCAGGGTCATCCGCCGCTCGGACTCGCGCAAGGCGTGCGCCAATTGCGTCACGCGGAGCAAATCGCGGCTCAATTCGATGTTCATCGCCACGACGACGGGCACGTAAAACAAACTGGCAATGATCGGCGCGGCGATGACACCCCAAAACACCAGCATCGATTGCACGCCTCCCATCAAAGCGCAGAACACGATGCCACCGGCCACCCCGACCGCGTGACGCCGGTCGCCCTGCCGCCAAACCGTGAACCCCGCATCGGCCACGAAGACCATGAGCAGAAACAGGCTCAACTGGCCGACCAGCATCCACGAATTCGGCGTTCCCACCCCGACGGAAACCTGCTCCCCGAAAAAGGGAACCTGCCGTACGGCGGTGATCTCCCGGTAGTTCAGATTGACGCCGGTCAAAAAATTGAGACCCAACGACAGCGTCCGCACCCCGCAAATGGTCCACGCGAGCGAGGGTCTTCCGGCGCGGAGATAGAGCCGTACGAAACCCACCAGCGCCACGACCAGTGCCCACGCGGGGACATGAGTCCAGCGGACGGCCGTGGCAAACTGTTCCGGGGTCCCCGCACGCATCATCCACACCTCGCCCAATCCCAGGAGAGCCGTCGCCACCGCCGTCAGTGCAAAGACCGCATTGGCCCACGCGTCCCGCCGCCACCACCAGACCAGTCCGTGCACAAACGCCAGCGTGAGGCACGCTGAAGCCACCATCGACCAGATGACGGTCACCCAGCTCATGAGCGCGGGACGGACAATATGGGCAACCGGGCACGCATCCGGCGAGCAGCGTAGCCCCCCGCCCGCTCCAGCGCCAGCCGAAAGCCGGAGGCGAAAGCTCGCGCCTGCGAGTTTTTGGAAGAGATGCCTCCCGCGGACGAATGCCCAGTCTTGAATGTCTCCTTTCCTCTCGCTGTCTTCTTTCCTCTCGCTTCGGCTGCTGAGGCAGTGCCATCATGGCGAAAGTGGGGACTACCCCTCGGCGAAGTATTCGGGAGTGATTTCGCGCGCACCATGCAAAAGGCGGATCAATTGAATGCCGTCCTCAAGAGGGCGGTAAAAAATCAGATAGTTCCCGACCGGAAAGCTGCGGAGACCGGGAGCGAGTTCCTCTACTTTACGACCCATCAGTGGCGTCGAGGCGATCGCCTTCAACGTCGCGTCGAATCGATCAATAAGACGATCCGCAGCGCCAAGATCGCGCACTGCGATATAGGTCCATATCTCATCGTAGTCGCGCCGCGAGACGCGCGTGCGAAGGATGCGTGGCATAGTCTGCTTGCGACTTACTGAGCGGCAAGACGCTTCCGCCCCTCGGCTTTCACATCCTCGGCGGTAAATTCGACGAATTCACCACGGTCTGCCTGCTCGATGCCGACCCGCACTTTGGCACGCAACTCGTCGAGTTTGGCGGCGCGAATGGCCTCGCGCACCCTGAACTCCGCAAGAGCTTCGGCCACGACTTCGCTTTCCGAGCCATAGCGACCGGACTTCACGACTTCCTCGAGAAAGTGCTGATCTTCGTCGTTGAGCGAAATGGCGACGGTTGTCATGAGGGAACTTTACCAGACTGGCTGACGGCGAGCAAGGCGCCTTCTGCGGTGCCGTTTCTCCTGCACCCCACTCAGCCTTGAAGCGCGAGTTTCGGTAGCAAACGCGTGAAATCTTGATCGGGTTTTGGAAGATTTCAGGAAGACAATTCCGTCCTTTGTTGACACCCTTCCGATGGCCGATTTCACACTGCCCATTTATGTCTCTCCTCCCGCTTCCTTCCACCATGGCGAGCATCGTCGTGCTCTTCGTGCTGATGGCGCCAGCACTGGCGTACGGTCACGATGCCAATGACGGGAAGCGATACAAGGAAGCTTTGGCGAAAGCGATTCGCACTTCCGACCGCATCGTGGTGACGGAGCACTCGGATCGGTTCGACTTTCCGATGCCCGAAGTAAACCGCAAAGACCTTCCCCAATTTGAATATGGCCGAGTCGAACTCAGTGAATCCGCCAAAGCCAAATTCCTGAAGGATGTCGAAGCGATGGATGCCAAGACTCAAGATATCTTCCCCGATTGCATTTTTGTGCCACACCACACCATCAAGTTCTATTCCGGTTCGACTCTAAAAAGCACCATGGACATCTGCTTTCATTGCCACGAAATCGAGTGGGATGGATCAAAGGATATTCGATCCAAGGGGCTGTGGTCTGCCATCACGCCGCTGATCAAAGACGCTGGATTCCATGCGGAGAGGGACTGGGCCGCACTGGTCAAAGAACGCAGAAAATAAGACGCGCGATTGGCCTGTGGCGAGCAAGGCACTCTTTTCAGCGGATGCGGTTTTCGCGTTCGGATCGCGCTAAAATTGCAACGTGTCTTCGCGCATGGCCACGTAAGCGAAAACGATGCAGCCGATACCGCTCAGGAGGATCTTCGGCAGGATGTACCCGTAGCCGAAATACAGATACGCATTGATGGCGAGCGCGAAGATGCCGAAGCCATAAAAGAAAACCCGCATGAATTGCCCCTTAAAGTCGTGCATAAGAAGTCCCAAAAGGAGCAACTTTTTTGCCACGCAGAATGGAAGGTCACAGTGGTCCAGACGGTATGCGTCAGCAGGCGTGGCAAGCGTGACCTGCCTTAAAAGGACAGCCGCACCACGCCGTTGCCCTTTTCGATGCGTCCAATCACTCGACCTTTGGTCAGCTTGAGGGCTTTGTCGCGGTCGCTGGCGGAGACGATGACGGTCATGCCAATGCCCATGTTGAAGACTTGATACATCTCCGTGCGGTCGATCTGGCCCCCGGTGCGGATGTGCTCGAAGATCGCGGGAACTTTCCATGACTTCGTGTCGATGACGGCGTCCGTGGCCTTGGGGAGGACGCGCGGAAGATTGTCGATAAGGCCGCCGCCGGTGATGTGGGCGAGGCCTTTGACCATACCCTTCGGCAGCGTGGCCAGCAGGGGCTGATAGTTCCTGTGCACACGCAGGAGTTCGTCGCCAACGGTCTTCGCGACGCCGGGAAGCTTGCTGGAAAGTTTCAGGCCCATTTGCTCGAACAGGACTTTGCGGGCGAGCGAGTAGCCATTGGTGTGCAGGCCATTGGAGGCGAGGCCGATGATCACGTCTCCCACGCGGATGCGCGAGCCGTCGAGCGCCTGTTGGCGGTCCACCACGCCGACGATGGTGCCGGCGAGGTCGTATTCTCCCCGCTGGTACATGCCGGGCATCTGCGCGGTCTCGCCGCCGATGAGCGCGCAGCCCGCTTCCTTGCAGGCCTTGGCGAAGCCCTTGATGAGCTGGGCGAACACCGGCGGGTCGAGCCGCTCGGCGCCGATGTAGTCGAGGAAGAAGAGCGGCCGGGCGCCGACGACGGCGATGTCGTTCACGCAATGGTTGACGAGATCCTGGCCGACGGTGTCGTGGCGATCGGCGGCGAAGGCAAGTTTGAGTTTGGTGCCCACGCCATCGACACTGGAAACGAGCACGGGATCTTTCATGCCCTTGAAGTTCGCGCGGAAGAGGCCGCCGAAGCCGCCGATCTTGCCCAGGACCTCGGGGCCGTGGGTGCCTTTGACCAGCGCGTGAATGCCGCTCTTGACGCGGTTGCCGAGGTCCACGTCCACGCCGGCGGCGGCATAGGCTTTGCCTGATTTCTTCTTCAAATCCATTTTACGTCCAGCGCTTAAGGAACCGTGTCGAAGAGTTCGGGATGCTCCTCTTCGGCGAGCAAATCGGTGCGGTTGGCGCGACGCTCCATGATGTATTTGTCGAGCTTCGGATCGACCGGCACCGGGTAGCTGCCGTTGAAGCAGGCGAGGCAGAAATCCGCCTCCTTCTGTCCGGTGGCCCGCACCATGCCGGGCACGTCAAGGTAGCCAATGCTGTCCGCGCCAAGATAGTCGCGGATTTCTTCGAGGGTGTGCTGGTTGGCGATGAGCTTTTCCGGGTCGGGAAAATCGATGCCGTAGTGGCAGGCGTGCTTGTGCGGCGGGCAGGAAATACGCATGTGCACCTCCTTCGCGCCGGCCTCGCGGAGATTGACCACCCGGGCGCGCGCCGTGGTCCCGCGGACGATCGAATCGTCCACCACCACCACCCGCTTGCCCGCCACGGCCTCCTTGATGAGATTGAGCTTCACGCGCACGTTGAAATCGCGGATGAGCTGCGTGGGCTGAAGGAAAGTGCGCCCAATGTAGTGGTTGCGTACGAAGGCATGGTTGTAGGGAATGTTCAGCTCCTCGGCGAAGCCCAGCGCGGCGTAGTTGCCCGAGTCGGGCACGGGCACGACGAGGTCGGCCTCGACCGGATGCAGGCGCGCCAGTTCGCGGCCCATGGCGGTGCGGACACGGGCGACATTGATGTCGTTGATGAGCGAATCCGGCCGCGCAAAGTAGACGTACTCGAACATGCAAAAGGCGGACCGCTCCTGTTTGAACGGATACTCCGAGCGGACCCCTTTCTCATCGATGATCACCACCTCACCCGGCTCAATCTCGCGGACGAATTCCGCGTGGATCAAATCGAAAGCGCACGTCTCGCTCGAGAGCACCCAGGCGCCTTCGAGCTTGCCCAGCGCCAGCGGGCGGAAGCCGAAGGGGTCGCGCACACCGATGATCTCGCGCTCGCTCATCATCACCAACGAAAACGCCCCCTGGATGCGCCGGAGCCCCGCCAGCACGCTGCTTGAGCCATTCGGTTGCGCGAGCAGGTGCAGGATGATCTCGCTGTCGACCGTCGTCTGGAAAATGGAACCGCGGCGCTCGAGTTCGTCGCGCAGCACGGCGGCGTTGACGAGGTTGCCATTGTGACCGATGGCGATTTGGCCGCGCCCGGTGCTGAACATCAGCGGCTGGGCATTGAGCAGCGTGCTCGAGCCGGTGGTCGAGTAGCGCACGTGGCCGATGGCGCGCGTGCCCTTGAGCCGTTCGAGGTCATCCGCCTTGAACACCTGCGAAACCAGGCCCATGTCCACATGCCGCGCGAAGGTGGTATTCGGGCCGGTCGCGGTCACGATGCCCGCGCTTTCCTGTCCCCGATGCTGCAAGGCGAAGAGGCCGTAGTAGGTGAGGACGGCGGCGTTCGGGTGGCCGAAAACGGCGAAAACGCCGCACTCATGGGTGGGTTTGTGGTGCTTCACGCGGGTCGGGCGAAGCGCGAGACTAGCGCGCTCCGAAGGCGGGTCAAGCGGCGCGCCTGCAAAAATCTATCACGAAGTGAAAGTTTGAAATTGATAAATGGATCGCGGGCGCGCCAGGGCCATTCCGCCTTGGTTTGCAGGTGCGGCTCGTTACCCCAGCCCCTTCCGCAGGAAGGCTACGCAACCCGGCACCAGCGTTTCGCTCAATCCGTGCAGGAGCAGCGGCCCGTGGAAATCGTAGGCGCGCAGCAATGAAAGATACCGGTCGTAGTCGAGCAGGCCCTGCCCCGCCGCTTCGTGACCGGCCTCCCCATCGCGGCTCAGATCCTTGGCGTGGGCCACGACGATGTCGCGCCCGACGAGAGCGAACGCATTCTCCAGCACCTCCTTCATGCGCGACAATTCGCCGGTATGGAACAGATTCGCGGCGTCCATCGTAACCTTCAGACGCGGCGAGCCGATTTCGTCCATCAAGCGCCGCGCCTTTTCCGCCGAGTCCACGATGTTGGTCACCTCGGGTTCCATGGCCAGGGTCACGCCGGCGTCTTCCGCCATGCGTACCGCCTCCCGCACGCAACTGCTCATGTCGCGCCAGGCTTCCGGCGTATGGTTGTCGGGATGATGCCCCCACATGTTCTCGCGGTTGCGTGTGCCGATGCAAATGGCGACGATCGCCGTGCCCAAGGGCGCGCAAGCCTCCACGATCAACCGAAAGCGCCGCAAACCGGCGCGGCGAAATTCCGCATCCGGATGGCTCATGTTGAAGGTCCCCTGCACCGTCGCGATGCCGATCCCTCGCGCCGCGGCGGCGTCGCACACCCGCTCGGGCAGACCGGCGGGAATTTCGTCCGGCATGGGATTCAATCCGGCACTTTCCATATTGAATTGGATGCATTCGAGTCCCGCCGCCGCCACGGCGTCGAGCACCGCTTCCAACGAAGGACGCGCGAAGACTTTGCTCAGGATGCCGATTTGCATGACGCCATTTTATGAGGCCTGGCGGGAGTGCCGTCACCCGGATTTTCACTTCCACATGACTGTCTCCCGCATTTCGTGTTTCCTTCCCCTGTCCTGTTCTGGCTAAGACACACCAACTCCCACCGATTTTCCCCGCAGTCCCTTCCTACATACCCTCGTCTCATGCGCCCTCTCATTTGCCTTTTCGTCTTTGTCCTCGGTCTCGCCTCGCTCCACGCCGCCGAGCCTTTTGAAATCAAGGATGGCGACCGCGTCCTTTTCCTCGGTGACACGCTCCTGGAGCGCGAAGGCACCTACGGCTACCTCGAGACGCGCATGCACGAGCAGTTTCCTGATCGGCATTTCATCGTGCGCAATCTCGCCTTCTCCGCGGACACGCCGCTCGGTTGGTCGCGCGCCAGCTTCGATCCCGCGACCAAGGGCTTCGACCGGTTGAAAGAACAGCTCGACCTCGTCAAACCGACCGTCGTCTTCCTCGGCTACGGCATGGCCGCGAGCCTGCAAGAGATGACCGACCGCTCCAGCGACCCGACGCTCAATCCCGATCCCGTCCGCTACGGGGCGGAGCCGATGACCGCCACGCGCTTCAAGCGCGAGCTCGGCCAGCTCATGGATACGATCGTCGAGGGAAACAAAGCCGGCGGGGGCACGGGCGTCCGCTTCGTTCTGATTTCGCCGATCCGGCACGAGGATTTGCGGAAATTCAAACCTGGTCTGCCGGACCCGGCGGAGCACAATCGATTGCTGGAGCTCTATTCTCAAGCCATTGAGGATCTAGCAATCGAACGCGGTACACGATTTATAGATCTGTTTTCAGCCGAGCGTTGGCGCGGCACCGAGCAAGCATTTCTCACGGAAAACGGGATACACACGAACGAACTCGGCTACGTCTCGCTCGCTTCGGAAATTGCAACCGGGCTATGGTGGCGATTTCCCGATGGGGCACAGCGAGAGGAATTCGCAAGACTGTTCTTCGAGACGGCACAGCCAGAAACTCCATTTAACACGCTCCGTGCCGCCATCATCCGCAAGAACGAGCTCTTCTTCCACCGTTGGCGCCCGGCAAACTCGACTTATCTTTTCGGCTTCCGCAAACACGAGCAGGGGCAGAATGCGAAGGAAATCCCCGAGTTCGATCCGCTCATCGAGGCAGCTGACGCCGAGATCGATCGCCTGAAGCAAGCGTCCGCGAAGGCCGAAGCCGAGCACAAGCCGTTGGCCCCGGCACCCATTCCTGCGACGAAAGACCCCGAGCCCATCACACCGCTGCCCACACCCGAGTTCACCCTCGACAACGGCCTCCAGATCGAGCTCTGGGCGGAGAATCCCCTGCTCTTCAAGCCGACGGAAATGAATTGGGACCCGCAGGGCCGGTTGTGGGTCGCGAGCAGCGCGCTCTATCCGATGATCGCGCCGGGCGGCGAAGCGACGGACAAGATTCTCGTGATCGAAGATCCCGACCACACCGGCAAAGCGACGAAGAGCACGGTCTTCGCCGACGGCCTGCTGCTGCCCACCGGCGTCGCGCCCTTGGCGCTGCCCACCCGGCCCGGCCTGCCGCAGCGCTACGGCTGCTTCGTCGGCCAATCGACCGAGCTGCTCTACTTCGAGGATACCAAGGGCTCGGGCAAGGCCGACCAGCGCCACATCGTCCTCTCCGGCTTTGGCACCGAGGATACGCACCACATTCTGCACACCCTCAAGTGGGGCCCCGATGGCCGGCTCTACATGAACCAGAGCATCTACATCCATACCCACACCGAAACGCCGTGGGGCGTGGTGCGGCTCAATTCGGGCGGCTGCCTCGCGTGGGATCCGCGCACCGAAAAACTCGAAGTCCTCGCCAAGGGCTGGATCAATTCCTGGGGCCATCAGTTCGACCAGTGGGGGCAGAATTTCTTCACCGATGGCGCGGGCAACGGCGGCATCAACTGGGCCTTCCCCGGCGCGCAGTTCGTCACTTACGAAGGCGCCCGCCGCATTCTGCCGAGTGTCAGCCCCGGCACGTATCCAAAATTCGCCAGCCTCGAACTCATCCAGTCCCCGCACTTCCCGGCCGATTGGCAGGGCAACGCGATCACGTGTGACTTTCGTGCCCATCGCATCGTGCGCTTTGGCATCACCGATCTCGCCAAAGGCATGCCCGCGCAAGCCGGCTACGTCACGCAGGAAATGCCCGATGTCGTCCGCACCAGCGACGTCGCTTTCCGCCCCATCGACGTGAAGCTCGGCCCCGATGGCGCGCTCTACGTCGCCGATTGGAGCAATCCTGTCATCAACCACGGCGAAGTCGATTTCCGCGACCCGCGCCGCGACCACACCCATGGCCGCATCTGGCGTATCACGAAAAAGGACGCCCCTCTCATGCAGTGGGAAGACCTGACCGGGAAAAGCACCGACGCTCTTTTCTCGCTCTTCGCCCAGCCCGCCGCGCAGCAAAGTATGTGGGTGAAGGAGCAATCGCTGCGCGTCCTGGCGATGAAGCTCTCCTCGCAAATCGAGAGCGCGAGCCGCGAATTCCTCCGGGGCCAGCCCGACGCCACGCGCTATGCGCAACTCAATCTGCTGCGCAGCTCTTACTACGGCCTGCATGTCAATGCGTTCACGCCGTCGCGCGAGCCCGTCACCGCGGCGCAAGTGCGCGAATCCATCGTTGGGATGTCCGGCGACAGCATCGCGCAGACGCTGCAACTGCTGCTCTCGCAAGCGGCCATGGCGGAGACCGTCTTCCGCGATCAACCGGCGAAGCGCGACGCCTTCCGCGCGCAGGTGCTCGCGATGTGCGGGGCCTACGTCGAGCATCCGCACCCGCGCGTGCGCCTCGGGGCGGTGCGCGTGCTCGGCGCCATCCCCACTGCCGAAAGCGCCACGCTCGTCCTGAATGTCGCCGCGAAGAACGATGGCAGCGATCCCTTCCTCGATTACGCCACGTGGCTTTCCATCAATGACCTCGCCAAGCCATGGACCGAGGCCATCGCCAGCGGCGCCTGGAAAACCGAGGGTCGCGAGAAGCAGCTCGAATACGGCCTCAATGCCATCGACCCGGCTCTCGCCGGCGCCACCCTCGCGAAGATCCTCAGCAACGACAAACTCGACTTCACCAAAGGCCCGTGGATCGAACTCGTCGGCCGGGCCGGCGGTCCGCGCGAACTCGGCAAGCTCTTCGAGGCGCTGGTGCTCTTCTATGGCCCCGATTGCTGCCCCGGAGTCGATACCGCCGGCGTGAAGATTCCCAATCTCTCCGAGGCCGACGCCCTGCGCGTGATCGCCGCCCTGCTCAGCGCGGCGCGCGACCGCGGCGTGCGCCCGGAGGGCGAACTCCTGCTCGAGAAAATGGCCGAAGCCGCACCGGAAAAGCTCCGCCCCGGTCTGCTCCAACTCGCCGGCTTTTGGAAAACGAAGGACGCTCACGAATTTCTGCCCAAGCTGGCCAGCGACAAGGCGGCGAAAAGCCCATTGCGCGTCGCCGCGATCGATGGTCTCCGCGCCCTCGGCGGCAACGAAGCCATCACCACGCTCACTAAACTCTGCGCTGCCGAACAGCCCTTCGGCATCCGCCGCACCGCGCTCGGCGCGCTCGCCGGGCTGAAGCTGCACGCCGCGCTCGACCAGGTTCAACAGGTGATGCACGACGCACCGAATGGCAACGAAGCACTTTTCGGCTGGCGCGAATTGCTCGGCCTCCAGGGCGGCATCGATGCTTTGAAAGCGAAATTCGATGACGCGGCCTGGGCGAAAGAATTGCCCGCGCCCGTCCTCGCCGCCGCGCTCAAGGCCGCGAATGAAAAAGGCCACGCCGGCGCGCTGCTGGCCACTGCCATCCGGGCGGTCGGCGGCCAGGTGGCGGCCACGCCGGTGGACATGGGCCGCCAGATCGATGGCATGGTGAAGGCGGTGCAAATGGGCTCCGACCCCGGCGCGGGCGAACTCATCTATCGCCGCATCGGTTGTGTGCAATGCCATTCCATTGGCGGCGCGGGCGGCAAGCTTGGGCCCGATCTCTCCAGCCTCGGTGCGAGTGCCCCGCTCGATTACATCGTCGAGAGCGTTTTCGATCCCGCGGCCAAAGTGAAGGAAGGCTATCACGCCTTCGCCTACACGATGAAAGACGGCACGCAGCTCACCGGCATCCCCACGCGCGAAACCGCCACCGAGCAATTCATCCGCCCCGGCCCCGTGCCGGAGATCGCGCTCGTCAAGGCGAACATCGTCAAGAAGGACCTCGTCGGCAGCCTCATGCCGCCGGGCCTCGCCGATGCGCTCGACGCCACCGAAAAGCGCTGTC
>Ga0206946_1171_pt1 | contig 14915 bp, 15 predicted proteins | sample Alteio_BWOrgHeat_2_FD_152965 | JGI IMG/M metagenome (GOLD analysis project Ga0206946, IMG submission 152965) | Enriched cells from forest soil in Barre Woods Harvard Forest LTER site, Petersham, Massachusetts, United States -... | ecosystem: Environmental > Terrestrial > Soil > Temperate forest > O... | reverse complement strand
TTGTTGTTTAAATCCTCTATAACGTTTGTTACTGTTACCACCTCTATTTACTCTTTGCGGCATAAAATTAACCTTTTTTATTTTTATCAGAAATGCAGTCAATGAATCTTCAATGTCTTAAACTTTGTTTGGTCACACATTTTCAAAACAAATCTTTTGAATACTGTAAATCACTTATCTTAAATGCCATAAAAGGGGGTGTTACTTCTATTCAGCTTAGAGAAAAGAATAAAGAATTATTTGAGGTTTATGATTTAGCATTAAAATTAAAATCCTGTTTAACACCGTTAAATATCCCGCTAATTATTAATGATCATATTCAGATTGCTAAAGCGATTGACGCAGAAGGCGTTCATTTGGGTCAATCCGATATTTCACCGAATGAAGCAAGAAAGCTAATAGGCTCACATAAAATAATTGGTTTGTCTATCGAAACCTATGAAGAACTTGAAATCGCAAATCAACTTACTTGTATTGATTATGTCGCGGCAAGTGCTGTATTTCCTAGTAAAACGAAATCAAATTGTAAAACAATTTGGGGAATAGAAGGGTTGCGACAAATAATACGCCTATCTAAGCATCCTGTGGTTGCAATCGGTGGAATTGATACAAATAATATTAGAATGATTTTCGAAAGCGGTGTTTGCGGTGCCGCTGTTGTTAACGCTATTCATGATAGTGTTGATCCGAAAAAGAAAGCATCTCAGTTACTTGCTCATGCGTGCTCAAGCCAACGCAGATAACTTGTAGGCATAATTTAGACAGAAAAATCATGTTAAAAAAAATAAAAGATATATTGATCAAAATAAAACAAGATAAACCTCTCATAGTAAATCTTACGAATGATGTGACTATGAATTTTGTCGCCGATGGATTGCTCAGCTTGGGTGCTTCCCCGATCATGAGTAAATCTGAGCAAGAAATTGAAGATTTATTACAGTGGGCGCAAGCGATCGTGATTAATTTTGGAACCTTGGATGATGCATTTATTGCATTAAGCGAACGTGCTTGCATAATCGCTAATCAACTCAATAAGCCTGTCTTATTAGATCCCGTGGGCGCCGGTGCATCTAACTATCGTACAGAGACCTGTATGAAATTTCTTCAGCAATATAATCTATCAATTATTCGCGGGAATGCTAGCGAAATTATGTCATTGGCCGCTGTAGCGAGGCTGACAAAAGGCGTTGATAGTACAATGGACAGTCAGCAAGCGATTGAAAGTGCAAAAAATAGTTTCAATGCGACATAATGCTGTCGTTGTGATGAGCGGTAAGATAGATTTTATTGTGAATGCTTCTTTGTATCATCAATTTGATCGGGGTTCTGCACTTATGCCAATGATTACAGGCACAGGTTGTTTATTTTCTGCAGTCATTGCTGCTTTTCATGCGGTTGAAAAAAATAGTTTAGATGCCAGTGTTGCCGCCACTGTTTTTTATGGAATCTGTGGAGAAGTTGCCGAGAAAGAAGCGAAAGGACCTGGATCATTTAAAACTAAATTTATCGATGCTTTAAATTGTATACCCACTCAAAGTCACTATGAAAAAAGATAGTTATAGCTGCGTAGTTACCATTGCAGGTTCAGATTCATCGGGCGGTGCAGGGATACAAGCAGATATCAAAACAATTTCAGCCATCGCTTGCTTGTCTCGTCATCCTTTATACGCAGCCTCGGTTATCACGGCATTAACAGCACAGAATACACAAGGCGTTCAATCCATTCAGGAAGTTCATCCTGATTTTGTGGCGCAACAAATAAAAAGTGTGTTGAGTGATTTAAATGTCGCGGCGGTTAAGATAGGCATGTTACATAATGAATCGATTATCGACGTCGTTTCGTTCGCTATGCGTCAATTTAAACCGCCGTTTATTGTGCTCGATCCGGTTATGGTATCAAACAATGGTGCGCAATTACTTCATGCCCAGAGTGTAAACCGGCTGAAAGAAAAACTATTTTCACTGGCCACACTCATTACACCGAATATATTGGAAGCTGAAAAATTAGCATCTATGCGCATTAGCAATGAACAGGAACAAGCAAGAGCAGCTAAAAAATTAGGGGATGATTATCAAGTAAACATACTGATTAAAGGGGGACATTTGTGTAAAGAGCAATCTTCCGATGTGCTTTACCTCTATGAATCAATGCACTGTGTTTGGTTTCACACAAACAGAATTCATTCTAAGAATACACATGGCACGGGTTGTAGCCTGTCATCTGCGATTGCTTCGTATCTTGCTCAAGGTTCTTCATTAAAAAAAGCGATCGATTCTGCGAAAAACTATGTAACGAAAGCTATTTTATCAGGCTGTACGCGCAATTTAGGTCACGGGTGTGGTCCTGTGGATCATTTTTATTTTTTAGAAAGCGATAATCCATAACCTCGTGAAAAAATAATTTTATTAGGTTGATACGGATCAGAAATATTGACCGGTAATTTAGCCGTAATGTCATCGATTCCAAATAAAGCGCGTACTAATGCCGGCAAACTAGGACCTCGATAATAGCCATTGCCATCTTCTTTAACGTAATAACCGTATGGGTTATAACCTGCCAACAAGACATCAGAGACATCTTTATAATTCGCTAGATCATAAGGAGCCGATAAACTGAGAAAGATAGTTTTTTTACCTTGAGTGTGCGCATAACGCAATGTTTTGTAAATAAACTGTGCTTGATTCATTGTGACATTGCTAAAGCTTTCCGTGTTGGCCGGAGAAGATTTTGTTGTGCTGCTGCCAACCATGAAAATGTCCGCTTGATCGATGGCTCGTTTCACGGTTGCGAAATTATTGCCGGTAATTTTATCAGTTTGCAGATGCAATTTTTCAGATAATTGCCGCGTTTTTTGTAAACGTGTTATTTCAGTCGCGATACCGGTTGCTTGCTCTGCAGAGGGCATCAATGCATAAATATACGTGTTTGCTAATGATTTTATTGGCAATACCTGCGTGTTATTTTGTACTAAGGTAATCGCTGCATTCGTGATTTTTCTTTCCAATACACGCTGTCTGTGTTGAGTGAGTATTTTTTGCGCCTCTTTAATTTTTTCAGATAATGATCGGTGATCCGGCTGTAACAAGCCTAATTTGATTTTTAATAGCACGATACGCAGTACTGATTGATCTAATTCTTCTTGAGAAATTTTTCCATTTTTTACAGCGGCTTCAATCCCTGTTATTAAATCAGTCAGTTTACTATGATCGCGCGCTTGCAATAATTCCACAGGCATCAAGGCAATATCATCTCCTGCTTCAAATGCTTTAATCGTTGCATTCATCGGATCAAAATTATCGGCGATGGCGCCCATGTCTAACGCATCGGTTATAGTCACTCCATGAAAATGGAGTTGTTTACGTAATAAATCGTATTGAATTTTTCGCGATAAAGTAGCAGGTACCGTAATGGTTTTATGGACTTTATTTGCATAAATTTGCTGATTATCCAAGGCTGGAAATTGAATATGAGCGGTCATAATTAGATCGGGCCCTTGTTGCTCGATGATCTTTTTAAAAGGATATAGATCGATTTGCCAAGCCTGTTCTTTCGTGTGTTGCACTAGGGGTAATCCAATATGGCTATCCACTGAGGTATCACCGTGTCCAGGAAAATGTTTTAGAGTGCTGGCTACACCGACCGCTTGCATGGCTGCATTCATTTGCATACCAAGCTTTGCGACTAATTTCGAATCGTCTGAAAACGCTCGAACATTAATCACAGGATTCTGCGGATTAACCGTGACGTCAACATCAGGCGCGAAATTGAGATTAATACCGACCGCTTTTAAATTAATGCCTAGGGTTTGGCCAACGATTGCTGTGTATTGCTCGCTCGGGTGTCCAAGGTAAGCGGCGGCAAGCGCCATGTTGCCTGGAAAGCTAACGCTTTGATCCTGCGGTAAGCGTGTAACGATGCCTCCTTCCTGATCGGTACCTATTAATAACGGAAGGTTGAAAGCAGTTTGCATGGTTTTTTGTAAAGCATCTGTTAAGCGCACAATCTGTGGAACATTTTTCAAATTATTTGCAAATAAAATAACGCCGCCAATGTGATTCTGACGCAAGATGCGTTTAATGTCTGGATTGATCATGACGAAATCTTGCCGACATGTTTGTGTAGGCCTCGAACACCAATAACGAAAATCGAGCATCAACTTTTGTCCGATTTTTTCTGATAAAGACATCTTGGCTACAAGTTTGCGCGCCTCAAGGGTAGATGTGTCCAAAGCAGCGTATACGTTGTGAGAACCAAGTGCTATTAGTAGCAATGCAGATAAAAATTTAAAAGATCGTGCGACTGCCTTTATCATAAGTGATCCCTTTGTTACACTTGCCAATTTTATGTGTACATCGTATGGAAAAAAATGTACTCAGCGAGTTTGCGCAAATTTTGCTGGCAGATCAACTCAATTATGAAACAAAAAATACTTCGACGGAGTTTGCAGCATTCGCACGCATGGATGATGCGCCGCTTGTTCAATACGTTGATAAACTTTTATGCACGGCCGTTGAACGCGGTGCCTCTGATATTCATTTAGAGCCTCAGGCGGAAGAGTTTCGTATTCGTTTTCGTATTGATGGTTTGCTGTACCCCATCGCTTTATTACCGCCGATGGTGGCACAACGCATGATCAGTCGTTTAAAAATCATGGCGCAATTAGATATTGCGGAACGCAGAATGCCACAGGACGGCCAATTTCAAATAAGCATGACGCAGACGATTGATTGTCGTATCAGTACTTGTCCAACCATCTACGGAGAAAAAGCGGTTCTGCGTTTATTAGATACACAGAAATCGGTTTTATCGATCGAACAGCTTGGCATGAATGCTTCGCAACAGATCATTTTCTCACAGGCATTAACCGCTGCACACGGGATGATTTTGGTAACCGGTCCTACCGGTAGTGGCAAAACGGTTACCTTATATACAGCCCTTAATTATTTAAACGATACGCATTTAAATATCACGAGTATTGAAGATCCGGTTGAAATTCATTTGCCCGGCATTAATCAAGTCAATGTGAATCGCAAGGCTGGTTTGGATTTTACCGCTGTACTGCGATCATTATTACGTCAAGATCCCGATATCATCATGATCGGTGAGATGCGTGATCGTGAAACAGCAGAGATTGGTATGCATGCTGCACAAACAGGACATTTGGTTTTATCTACGTTGCATACAAACAACGCGGCCGAAACGTTAACACGTTTAGTCAATATGGGTATCCCTGCTTACGATTTAATTTCTTCCATCCGTTTGATTATGGCGCAACGTCTCGCACGATGTTTGTGTCCATTTTGCAAAATACCTGATATTCATTCAGAGCAATTTTGTCATGATTGGAAATTATCGCTGACCGTACATTCTACTTTATTTACTGCGGTAGGTTGCCCGCGTTGCATTCAAGGTTATCAAGGACGTACGGGTATTTTTGAATTATTACCAATGACAGAGGCATTGATCAACGCGATTGCGCAAGGTGCTTCTGCTGCTGCAATTACTGAACGTGCGCACAATCTTGGTTATTTAAGTTTGCAACAATCTGCTTTAGAAAAATTAAGACAAGGACTAATTAGCATTGCCGAATTAAAAAGAATCGTTTAATCGCTCGCATCTTGATAACATAATTTCTGTTCTACAAATTAAAATGCTGATCTAAATATTGTCTTTCACATAATAAATATCAACAAAGAGGTTAATTAAAGTGAAAAAATTATTAAAACCTTTTACGTATGCATTTTTGTTTTCTAGCAACGCATCTGCTGTGATTCAAGAACTTTTAAGATATTCGGAAACAATTTTTTTTAACGGTAAATCTATTCGAGCCATTTTTCTTCTTACTTGATTTTGAACTTGAAGATAATAAAAAATTTCTGGTGCAGAATTTTAAAGGTGTTCATGAATTTTATGATGAAATACTTTATAAATTTATGGGAAAATATAATGCAGAAAAATTATATTCTGATAATGACTTGTACCGAGAATTAATTAAGATAAAAAGCAGGTTAGTCGAAATTGTATGGTCGTCTTCATCCAAAATTACTGATGAAAGTGTGTCGGATTCAGAAAAATCAGCGATAGAAAAACAGATACGAAGTCTAAAATCAGATTTGCTGTATCACTTATTTGGATTTTATACAGGCCATCCGCAGTCATTTTCTATAGCAGATGAAGCACTCACGCATCTTGCTAACGAAAATCTTTCTCATTTATTATTTTCAAATTCTATTTTTACCTTGAATCAAGAACAGCTAGAACGATTATTCGAAGCTTGTAATTATTTAAGTTCTTTAGAAGGAAACAAAATTTTGAATCAAATTAGTTTTAATGCAATGGCAGAAGTTTATTTAAATGTAAGTGCTCATTGGGATGCTCAAAAAGAGTTTCTAATAGCAACAGCACAGAATAAACTTATAGAGCTGATGTTGTTCAAAAAAGAAGTGTTGAAAGAAAAAATCGTTCATTTAGAAAATAAATTAGCGGAAGAATTTGAACGATTGGAAGATCGATTATCCAATAAGCTTATCGTTTTAAAGGCCGGATTGTCGTTGTTACAGAATACAGAAGAACATAACGAACATAGAGAACTGCCGTAGGTATTAACCTGCATTATTTCACGTCAGAAACCCATACCTTGATTTGATTATTTTGCATAAAATGTTGTCTGTATTTTTTAATACGAATTCAGGATTGAATTCGTATTAAAACAAAATAAGGAAAAAGGATAGTGCATGATACGGATTAAGAAAGTATGGAATTGGTCAGGAATCAATAAAAAAGGGGAATCAATTTATGGCACGGTTCCCTTTGTCGATCGAGAAGCCTTGCAGCTTAAGCTGAGTCAACAGGGTATTCGAACAACCGCCATGAGTAGCCATTATCTTTTAATTTTTGAACGCTTTATTACAGCGGATATAATAACAACGCTTTTTCGTGAGTTTGCAACGCTGCTAAACGTGGGGATTCCTTTAGTCAAGACCTTGGAATTATTAAAAAAAACGGTTACACATGATTCATTGCGCATTTGTTTAGACACAGTGCAATTGGCGATACAAAAAGGTCATGCTTTGTCCGATGCTTTTCGTCAACACCGACAGTATTTTGATGAGTTGTATTGCAATTTAATTGCAATTGGTGAACAAACGGGTAATTTAGCGGAAATTTTTCAGCAAATTGCGCAGTATCAGGAAAAAATTCTTCGACTCAAGAATAAATTAAAAAAAGCTTTGATGTATCCAGTGGTTGTTTTATGCATAGCGCTTTTAGTGTTTGTTGCCTTATTGCTTTTAGTGATTCCGCAATTTCAAAGTTTATTTGCAGGAAGTGGCGCGCAATTACCAAAACTTACACAGGATGTGATTTCATTATCAGAATGGATGCAGCATTATGGTATCTATTTCGGATTATTTTGGATTGCAGCAGGATTTATTTTTTGGGAGGCAAAGAAAAAAATACCGAGTTGTTCGCAGTTTTTTGATCATTGCATTTTGCACGTGCCGGTGTTTGGGCAATTATTACGACAAGCTATTTTGGCGCGCTTTGCGCGTATTTTAGCGACTACTTTGCAATCAGGTTTGCCTCTTTTGCTTGCTTTGCAGGCCTGCAGCCAGGTAGTGACAAATCACAAATATCGTTCGGCGATCATGCAAGTGCATTCCGATATTTTAACCGGAGCATCCTTGCATCGAAGCTTAGCACGCTTCACCTTGTTTCCAGAGGTTTGGGTCAATATGATCGTGATCGGTGAAGAATCTGGAACGTTGGCTATCATGCTGACGCAATTGGCGAACGTATACGAACAAAAATTAGACCAGGATTTTGATCGCTTAAGTGAATTGATTGAGCCAGTGCTTATTGTGAGCTTAAGTGTTTTGATCGGTACGCTTGTTATTGCTATGTATTTACCAATCTTTAAATTAGGGACAGTGATATGAATACATTGATATATCTTACTGCGCTTGCTGTGAGCGCAAGTGTTGGCAGTTTTTTGACTGTATTGGCGCATCGTTTGCCGCGTATGTTATTAAAAGCGGATTCTGGGATGACCTCGTCGTTTAATCTCATAGTGCCGCGTTCTCATTGTCCACATTGTGCGCAGTCTTTACGTATTCGCCATATGATTCCTATTGTGAGTTATATCGTTTTAAAAGGTCGTTGTGCGTATTGCTTTAATAAAATCCAAGTGCGTTATCTTTTGATTGAGCTTGGCACTCTCATCTGTTCTTTGATAATCATTCGTTGTTTTGGTTTTACGCCTTCTCTTCTTGCGGGATTAGTTTTTACTTGGGGTGCGATTGCGATCGCTGTGATCGATTGGGAACACTATTTAATACCAGATATTATCGTTTTGCCTTTGTTGTGGTTGGGTTTATTTCTCAGTGTGTTTTCTGTATTTATTGAACCGGAAGATGCCATTGCAGGTGCCATGTGCGGTTATCTTAGCTTGTGGTTATGTGCGTGGATTTATTATTTTATAACGAAAAGAACAGGGATGGGACATGGTGATTTTAAATGTTTCGCTATGTTAGGTAGTTGGCTCGGAGTGGCTCGATTGCCGTATTTACTTCTTTTTGCAGCTTTGATGGCAATCGGGAGTGCGATGTTCTTTTTTCTAAGAAGAAAAATAGAGTACTATACCGCGATTCCGTTCGGACCTTTTTTAGTGTGCTCAGGTTGGCTGATTTTTTTATGGCAAATAGGATTTCATCATGTCCGTTGATCGTAAATCGATAGCAATTCTTGGCGCGGGTGCTTGGGGCACTGCATTAGCGATACAAGCTGCAAATCTCGGTCATGCTGTCTTTTTGTGGGCTTACGAGCTGCAGCAGATTCATGAGGTTAATACGCAGCATTATAATTCACGTTATTTGCCGAATGTATGTTTGTCATCGAATATTATTTGTTCTCATGATATAGAACAGGTTGTACGCAGAGCAGATTTAGTATGTATTGCAACGCCTAGCGCAGTTTTTCGTCAAATAGTGTGTCGTATTCAACCGTTTTTACAACAGCGCAGTATTGCTTGGGTTACAAAGGGTTTGGAGCCAGATACCCATCAATGGTTGCACGAAGTCGTTGTTCGGGAATTGGGCGAAATAGAAGTCGCTGTATTATCAGGACCTAGTTTCGCGCGTGAAGTCGCATCAAACATAGTCACCGCCGTCATGCTTGCCTCATCATCTTCAGAATTTGCTCGGGTAGTGCGTGACTATTTTCAGAGCGCGCATTTTTTGATATATATCAGTCATGATGTTATCGGCGTCGAATTAGGAGGTGCAATTAAAAATGTTTTAGCAATCGCGCTCGGTATTGTAGATGGTTTAGGATTAGGCGCTAACACGCGGGCTGCGTTTATAACCTTTGGGTTGGCTGAGATGTTAAGATTAGGTGTCGCCTTAGGTGCGCAAACAGAAACTTTATTGGGTTTATCAGGGTGTGGTGATCTTATTTTAACTTGCACCGATGATCAGTCGCGTAATCGGCGTTTTGGTATTGCGTTAGGTCAGAGTATGAGTATACAGCAAGCTAAAGAGCAGGTAGCCTCTGTCGTTGAAGGTATAGAGACGTCTGCAGGAATTTTTTATTGGCTTCAGAAAAAAGTAATTTCTGCGCCGATTTGTGACACTGTTTATCGAATTTTATATCAAGGTCTCCCTGTTCAAGCGCTCTTACAATGTTTAAATACGATGCAGCACGTTGATTTTTAGGCGATTTAATAAAATGACTTTTCCCCTTTGGGTCGCGTTTTAAATCGTCGATGTACCCAAAAAAATTGTTCAGGATATAAACGAATTGCAGCTTCTAGCGCCTCATTAAAAGAGCAGGCGTCTTGATAAACATCGCCATGTGCAGGAAAAGGGCGAATTACAATTCGATATCCTCCATGATTCGGTAAACGAAAATAAAATAATGTAACGGCAGCAGCGTTTGCTCTGTTTAGATAGCGTTCAATCGTTGCAAGTGTCGCGGTAGGTATTGAAAAAAGTGGTGCGAACACGCTGTGATTCGCACCATAATCTTGATCAGCTGCACACCAAACGACAGATCCACGTTTTAATGTCATTAGGATACTTCGTAATGAGCCGCGATTAAGAGAAGAGGCTACTTTGGAATAGAAATATTGCTGGATAAATTGGTTGATCAGGCGATTATTTTGATCGCGATAAATTACATGCGTAGGGCATACAGCATTAAACAAACGCAAAAATAGGTAAAAAGAAGTAAAATGTCCGCTTAAAATCAGTACACCTTGCTTGCGTGATCTTAGCGCGTTGAGATATTCCAAGCCTTCTATTTGTATCTGTTGTTTGCACAATTGTTCTTGTAGTTGTTTGTCAGATAAGAAACAAGTCATGGCGAGTTCAGTCAAGCCTATACCTAAAGATTGAAAATGCATTTTTGATAGTTTTTTTCTGGCTTCTGTAGAAAGATCTGGAAAGCAAAGTTCTAAATTAACTCGTACGATAGTTCTTAATCGCTTCAATAATAAATAGGTTATGTTGCCTAGCCACCGACCCAATGCTAATTGTCGTCTATAAGAAAGGCGGCTTATAAGATATAAAATTGCTAGCGAACACCAAGTAAGCCAATAACGGGGATGATAAAAAGATCTGTGTGTATCAGCACGCATCATGCTTGATTTTTCAATAATAAAGTAATCTTCGCTTTTTGTAATAAATCACGTGCATATAGGGCATAATCAAATTCACCTGAACTATTAGCTAAGGCTTCACGGTAAATAGAACGCAATTGAGGCGTTATTTTTTGCACGTCGCCATCATGTACCGCAAGTAATTTGACGATAACATAATTGCCATTTGTTAATGAAAATCCAGTGATTGCGGCATGTCGTGGTGGCGATAAAGTCATTTTAAAAGCGGCTTCTAAAACAGAGGCGGGTATTTTATGGTTATAACGCGCAACGCCTACAATAGATTGCCATTTTAAGCGCGAGTGATTAGCAACACGCGGATCATCTATCAGCTGTCGTATCAATTGCTTACCTAATCTATGAGTTTTTTGCATGGCTGCTTGTTGAGCTAAATAGTCAACAATGCGTTTACGTACTTGGGCAAATGGATAACTGCCCTTAGGCTGGTGTTGATTGATACGCAAGACGATGGAAGCATTGGATGAAAACGAAAGTGTGTAACTATTCTTTCCACTTAAAACCCGCTTAGAAAACGCCGCTGCAACTACAGTAGGATCTTTTGTTACCTCATCTGTTCCTCCTTGTCGATCGAACAAGTGGGTTGTTTTGATCGGCAGATGCAATTGTTTTGCGGCTACATTGAGTGAATTTGAATAGGATGCATCGGTTAATTCGGATAGCTTATCGCTCATGCGTGTGAAGATAAGGTTGGCTTGTTTTTGTGTTAAATCTTTTATAACTCTTTTGCGTATTTTAGCAAAGGGTAGAATTCTTTTTTTGTTATGAAATTGGTAGATATAGTTTGCTAAATTATCCTGATAAAAACGGTGCAATTGTGCTGTGTTAAATTTTAGAGTGCGAGCAATATCGGCTGAAGAGAATTTGATATAAGCAATGCTGACTCGTTCAGGTGCTATAAATTGATCTGTATGATTTTTATAAAAGTCATACGCTTGTTTCGTAGAGACTGCATGCAAAGATTCAGATTTAAATTGAGTACTCGATATCATTGCATACATGAAGTCACGCGTCTGATTGACTAGTTTTATGGCCGTATCGACTTCGGTAGGTGATGCAAATGCGCTTTGTACAAAACCAATATGCAGTTGCTGAATCAATAAGGTTTTTCGTAAATCATCTAAAAAATCTTGTTTTGTATAAGGAATAGTATCAAGTACTTCGTAAAACCGTTCTTTAGTGAATTGACCGTTTACTTGAAACGCAGGAATTTTTAATAAGGTATTCATCAGTTCTGCTTCACTGATTCTATAACCCGCCTGTAGCGCATCTTTAGATAAAAGACGTATTAAAATAAGTTGCTCTAAAGCTTGTTTTCTTAGTTGAGCGATGATTTGTGGATCAATGGTAAAATCAGCGCCCAATCGAATCTTTTGTTGCTTATACAAACGGGTAGTTGCAAAACTGAGCTCTGTTTGTGTAATAGGAGACGTGCCAGAAACGTTAGCGATAATAGGAAGGCTTTGTAAATTATTAGTGTTTGCTCCTAGATAGCTATGAATTCCCCAAAGAGTAAAAGCGATGATACCTAAGATAATTAAAACTGAAATCAACCAGCCCTTAGCACGATCACGGATAGACTGTAGCATCTGCAAAACTCAAATAGCGATACCTAAAAAACAGAAGCATGATCACTGGACTGAAAGATTCAAAGTGTGGCGGAGTGGACGGGACTCGAACCCGCGACCCCCGGCGTGACAGGCCGGTATTCTAACCAACTGAACTACCACTCCCAATGGGTGCTGTAGGGCTCGAACCTACGACCCTCGCCTTGTAAGGGCGATGCTCTACCAACTGAGCTAAGCACCCGTATAATCAACAAAGTTGCGTCATTGTAAAACTATTTATTATTTATTACTAGTGTTCTGCTGAACTGCGTCTTTTAACAGTTTGCCTGCTTTAAAATAAACAACTTTACTTGCAGAAATTTTTAAAGCTTTACCCGTCTTAGGGTTGCGTCCGATACGTTCCTTGCGTTCGCGAACAGCAAATGTGCCAAATCCAACCAAGGTAATTGATTCATCACCACGCAATGATTGAGTGATCGCCTCTAAAATGGCCTCGAGTGTTTCTGCAGCGACCGCTTTGACAACTTGGGCTTTCGTAGAAATTACACTGACTAAATCGGATTTATTCATGTATCCTCGCAGTTAAAAATGTAAAGTAATTTTGCGTTTGAATGCCGCTTCAGAAGAACTTTCAAGCACAACAGCCTATACTGATAGCATTTTATTTTCAAGAGGAATCATCTTACTATAAAAAATGCTTTGTTTTTTATACTTAACTTGAATTTATGTATTCGATCATTGTTTATATCCCAACATCACATCTTGAAATTGTTAAACAGGCAATGTTCACTCATGGCGCAGGACAACTTGGCAATTACAGTTGTTGTTGTTGGCAGGTGCGCGGCCTAGGTCAATTCTATGCAAACGAAAACAGCAATGCATTTATAGGTTTTCCTCAAACACTCACGCAGGTTGATGAATATCGTGTAGAGATGATTTGTGACACAGAAAATCTATCCGCTGTACTCGCTGCCATGAAAGAGGCACATCCGTATGAAGAGCCCGCATTCATGGTTCTGAATTTAGTAACCTAGTGATTTTTGGAGCAGTCATGACAACATTGATACGTATTATTGTTCGATTGATCGCCGCGATCGTACTACTGTGTGCGCTTGCTATTGTAGGTTTGGTGCTTTGGGTGAATCCAAATGATTTCAAGTCACAAATTAGCGATGCAGTTTATCGTTGGACAGGCCGTCCTTTATTGATCAACGGTTCCATCCAATGGTCGCTCTTTCCTTGGTTAGGGTTACAACTCAATCAAATACAAATCAATAACCCGCTTGGGTTTAGCGCACATCCTTTTATGCGTATGCAACGTCTTGATTTACGTATACGACTGCTGCCCTTATTACATCATCAATTAGAAATTGCTCAATTGAATTTGATCAAACCAGAAATATTTTTAGAAAAAAATCAAACGGGTCAAAGCAATTGGCAAGGAATTTTAGAACGATCAAAAGCAATCAAAAAAGGCAATACAAATCAGATATCAAAACCTACCACGGGCATATCAGCGCTTTTGCAGGCTTTTGGTTTTACTCTGGCAGGACTCATGATTGAATCCGGTCACCTTGTTTTTATAGATCCTAAGACAGAGTATGAAGTAAACGCTATTCAGTTATACGCGTCACACGTTACATTGGATAAACCGATGCATCTGAAATTATCTTTCCAGGTACGCGATAATAAGAAAACAACCGCTGCGGCAACGATACAATTGGCAACAGATATCTTATTTAATGCGCGACAGCAAACCATACTGCTGCCACAACTTAAAATCACGACTTCATTATACGATGCACAAAAATCGCAGTATGCGCTAATCATTCACTCAAACGCTCGGATTGATGGACAATTTACATCAGGTATCTGGCGTATCAATAGTGATCATCATATACGTCATATCGATGCACGATCACTCTGGCCTTATTTGACGGATATGACATTATTGCAGCTCGCGGGCGATACAACACTCGATTTGCAACTCAATAGTCAAGGTGCAAATTATCAGCAACTCATGACAGGACTCAATGGCCAAGGAACAATAGAAATTGATAAGGGTATACTGGTTGGCATTGATATAAATTATTGGATAGACGTTGTACAATCTTGGCTAAAACGTCGCAGTGTACAAAAAATAGATAGCAAACAAACCGTGTTTAATTCTTTACATGGAAATTTTTCAATTGTGCAAGGTAAATTTATTAATCAAATGCTCTTGATTCATGCAAAAAATTTATATGTACAGGGCAAGGGCCAATTTAATTGGACTCAACGTAGCGTAGATTATAAGTTGATGATCCATCCTTTGCAGAATAAGAATTTTGTGATTCCGCTGAAAATTTACGGTCCCTTACACGCGTTGAGAATACGTCCTGAACTCAACGCTTTGATTCAACAACAGGCTACGAGTGACATGTTGCAAACGTTCCAGCATTTTCTACGCTTGCAATCGACATCAGTCATTAAAATTTAAAGTGTACAGATCAAGTACAAGATGACAGTTTTATGCAACCAGAACTATTTCAAAAAAAAATTAATCAACTGGTACAAGAAACATGGAAGAAAAAAATTACCCTGGCAACAGGGTAAATCAGCCTATCTTGTTTGGATATCTGAAGTTATGTTGCAACAGACTCAGGTTAATACTGTTATTCCCTATTTCAAGCGA
>Ga0206946_1169_pt1 | contig 15016 bp, 10 predicted proteins | sample Alteio_BWOrgHeat_2_FD_152965 | JGI IMG/M metagenome (GOLD analysis project Ga0206946, IMG submission 152965) | Enriched cells from forest soil in Barre Woods Harvard Forest LTER site, Petersham, Massachusetts, United States -... | ecosystem: Environmental > Terrestrial > Soil > Temperate forest > O... | reverse complement strand
CCTGAAAGTGCTGGTTCAGCCGGCAGATCACTCTTCAATCGTGGCATCCACCGGGCCCTCGCAGTTTATTCCCGCAGCGCAGCTGGATCAATCCAGACAAGAACTGGCTGCCCTGCAGTCTCACGTCGAACAGGCAGTCGACGAGTACAAGAGCTCTTATCCGCTGCAGTTAAAGTTCGACTATTCCTATAAGGCGAACGAAGCTCCGTTCGACATCCAGTCGATCTACCACGACGATAAATTCACCTATATCAAGACCACTGCGCCCGAGAAATTCAGCGTCTATGAAATGAAAGACGGGAAGCCTAATCTAGTTACCTACGATCTCCGGGAAGGAACGTACATCATCCCGAAGGTCATGGACTCTGGTTATGTTGAACTCGGCAAGAGACGCATGGATTTCTCGCGCAAAGGATGATTTATGCAGAGTCCGAGCAATCCGCCACCGCTGAACACTGAGTTGCAGGATCTACCCGAACTGCGCCGTAATGCACCGGAGCCTAAGGGCGTTCTGCAAAAGAACCTCAAAGTTCTTGTTTACCTCGGGGCAGCGCTTCTTGTGATCCTCGCCGCTGTTTTCAGCACTGCCGGAAAGAAAACAGCGAACAACAAATCTGCGGCGACCAAAGGTGGGCCACCACAGCCAACGGTTCAGGACAACACCGACAATAACGTCCAGGACCTCAAGAACCAGCTTGCCGCAGAGAGGCTCAAAGAGCAGCAGCAGGCCGCTTATGCTACATCCAGTCCAACTGACCCCACGTTTGCAAATGCGACGCCGGCGCAACAGGCCGCGGCTGCAGCGTATGGACCCAACGGCCAACCAATCCCATGTGTTCCGGGGCAGCCGTGTTTACAATCGCCCTACGGACAGCAGAATTCTGCGCAACCTCAATTGTCCCCAGCGCAGCAGCAAGCTCAGCAACTCGCGGCTAAAGAGCGCGAGCTGGCCTATGATTCTCGCTTCGCCTCCAATCTGGCCTACGTTCATCCAGCTGATTCGCCTGCGCAATCTCGGGGACAGGAAGGCGTGGCGCCAAATGGTTATCAATTGGCTTCCGATCAAATTCCGGCAAACTCCGCACCCGCGGCTACCAGCAACTTCGTTGCGCCGCGGGCCGCAGGAGAACAGCTATCGCCGACAACGGACCCACCCGCTGCTAAGCACAATCCGGAAGTGAATATCGATTCCGCTGTCGGTCAGCCGTATGTCATCTATGAAGGTCTGACGATGGACACCGTGCTTATGAACCGGCTCGATGGAGATGCGGTGGGGCCGGTCAAAGTGCTGGTCTCGAATCCGGTCTATTCGCACGATCGCCAGCATGTGCTCATCCCCGAGGGGACCATCGTGCTTGGCGAAGCCCGAAAGATCGGATCAGTTGGTTTCGGCCAACAACGGCGCCTGGCTGTTGTCTTTCACCGCATGATTATGCCAGATGGCTATTCGGTCGATCTCGACCAGTTCCACGGCCTCGATCAAATCGGTGAAGAAGGCCTAAAGGGTAAAGTAGACAACCACTACCTCGAAATCTTTGGCACTTCTATCGCTCTCGGTGTGATCGCCGGAGCTGCCCAGATTACGCAAGGCGGAGGTGTCTATGGTGGTTCGGGGCCGCAGGTCTTCACGAATGGTGCCGCTTCGTCAGTTTCACAATCTGCCACCACAATCATGGACCGCTTCATGCAGATTCCTCCGACCATCACCATCCGGGAGGGACACCGCGTAAAGGTCTACTTCACGCAGGACATGCTCTTGCCTGCGTATGAAAACCACACCATTGCTCAAACATTTTAGGAGATGACATGCACCGTAAATCAAAACTTTTGTTTAGCGCTGCTTTAGTGACATTTGCTCTGATCGGGTGCGAGAGCCATCAAGCGAAAATCGATGCTCTCCAGAAAGAGCATGACCGCATCAGTCAGCAATACAAACAGGACTGCGGAGCCGAGTATCTCAAGCCCAAGCCTCAGTTCAGTCAGAAGTGCATTGATGAAGCCAAGCACATGGATGACGTTTGGAAGCAACTTCAAGCGGAAAGGTCCAAGTAAGCACAAATCGAAAGGAGCTAGTCATGAAAGTTACATCCTTACTCGTTACGCTTGCCATTTGTGGCGCGGCTCCGGCATTACATGGCCAGTTTGGCTCAGGCATTGTCTTTGATCCGACTCAGTCAGCCCACGCGGTCCAACAGATTGTGCAGGCAAAACAGCTCTACACAAACACGGTTCAGGCTACGCAAAACGTAATCGCCGCTTACAACCTTGCGCGGCAGATGGCGAGCCTTCCGCAATCTCTATACACTTCGTATGTCAACCTCGGTCGTCAGCAATGGACGAACTTAACCAAGCCAGCCAACACCTATGGCAATTCGCTGCAATGGATCAATGCAGCCCTAAACGGATACGGAGCCGCCGGAGCAAATCAAGCGGCTAGCATCCAGCGCATCGCCCGTATTGTTGGATATGGTTCCCTCGACTCGCAAGGACAACAAGCCATCGCCGCCCAGGGCGCAACCGTGGATCTCTCCGACTCTGTCAACGCCACCAGTCTGCAAACGATCGGCACCATCCGCGCGAATGCGGCGCAACGTGAGACTGACATCAGCCAGCTTGAGGCTGCGAGCCACTCCCCAGATCCTTCTCAGCACACCGAGATGGCAACGCTGCAGCGTATCAACCAGGCGCTGCTGATCGAACTGCGCACGCAACAGGAAACAAATCAGATGCTGCAAACGCAGGCGCTGCAGCAGATGGTCGGGCAGAAGGTTCAGCAGGACAATCTCAAGTCTCTGTTCTTGCTTGGCAATGGATATCAGCAAAACTTCAAGTCTGTCACGCCTGAACAAACGACTGCGGGAACGCAGTGGGCATTTCATTACTGATCGATACGCGAGGTCATTATGGATTTACTCATTCTGATCAAGAACGGTTGTGACAATCTCACGGCGACTGTTGCGCCGTCTATGGATTCCGTTGGGCTGCACATGGTTCTATCTCTTGCGACTATCATGCTCGTCTGGTTCGGAGTTCAGGAAGCTCTTGCCTCGGCGCAAGGGGGCCCAGGATTTAGCGTGGCAAAGTTTCTGAACTTCTTTCTTCTGATCACGTTCGCGTACTGCTTCGTAAAGTTCTATGACGGGGCGATTCCTGGCATTGGTTATTCCCTAAAAGGGTTTATTCGTGGTGGAACAAGTAGCCTCGTCGATTACATCGGCAGCGACTCGACACAGGAAGTGCAGGATACGGTTCACGCCGCTTTGAGTCAGATCGGAAATCTTTCGCCCTCACTGACTGAGCCATATGTCCTCCTCTGCACTTACACAGTCCAAATAATCCTCAGCATTCTGACTGCTCTCATCGCCGTCATTTTGGCGTACGGCGCGATTGGCGCAACAATCATCGGACTGCTAGGGCCAGTCTTCATTCCGTGGATGGTATTCGGCAAAACAGATTTCCTCTTCTGGGGTTGGCTAAAGGCTTTTCTTGGATTCGAATTCTACAAGGTAGTTGCAGCTGCGACGATGAGCGTTTTAAGCCATCTGCTTATCACTTACTTGACGAGCGGCGCAATGAACCTAAATGATCCCCAGCGGCTGGTTTACCTGATGCCCGGCCTCTTGATCATGTGCTTCGTGGCGGGCTTCATCCTGCTCAAGATCCCTGCAATGACCGCAGCTCTCTTCTCCGGCCATACCGGCGGACATGACGCAGGCGTAGGCATTGCAAGCGCCGTGGCCACACGATGGCTGATGGGTTAAGGAGGTAAACATGAAAAGCCAAACATCTCCCGATATCACTCGCGCCGCCGAGCGGTATCTCGAACAGTACGGCGACCCGATCGTGATAAATACCTATTTGAAGGTGACGATCCTCGTTCTGGCCGCAGTTTCCCTCGTGCTCGCGGCCCTCGTCTTCAAAAGCCAGCGGGCCCTGGCAGATATGCACCCGATGATCGTCCGCATCAACGATGTTGGCCGAGCGGAAGCGATTGACTATCGCAATTTCCAATATCGCCCGCAGGAAGCGGAGAACAAGTATTACCTCTCGCGCTGGGCCGAGCTCTATTTCAGCCGTAATCGTTTCACCATCGAGCGCGACCAGACCAACTCCCTCTATTTCCTGAATGGCGACGTGCAGCGCGCCGTGATCGACCGGGAGCGCAAGGACAACGTCATCCAAACCTATGCTAAGGACAGCTCGCTTCCGTATGTCGATGTCGAGGTCAAGAACGTCATTCTGGACGACCTCCGTCAGTCGCCGTATTCGGCACGAATCGAATTCGAAAAGGTGTTTACGAACCCTACGGATCATTCCGAGATCAAGCGCGAGCGATGGACCGCCAGCGTCACCTATGTCTTCCGCGAAAACGTGAAGAACAACGAACTCGCTGTGAATCCGCTGGGATTGACGATCGTGCGCTTCCGCGCAGATCAAGCGTTCAGCTAGAGAAATTCCGCGGGGTGTGCACCGTGCGGTGAACGGCTGTTGTGCCTCCACATCCATTTGAGGTCAAATGGAAGCAGCCAACCGCTCCGAGTGAACAGGAGAGCAAAAATGAAGTTCACACGTGAGCGCTTCCAGAACGGTTCATTGCGACGAGTACCACGGAAAACCTGTCCCGATGTTTGGGAATTCCGGTTCCGTGATCACACGAAACCCGGTCTGCCGATGCGACAGATGACGCTGAGCACAGTGGAGTATCCAACAGAAACTGCCGCACGGCGGGCATTGCAGGAGCAACTGCTGAGGATCAACGGCAGCGATGCCTACATTGCCCAAAGATCACCAACCTTCGGAACTGTCCTCGACAAGTTCATCGCTGACGAGCGCCTCAAGGAAATCAAGTCGCGCCGGCCCGGTGATGTCGTGGATGAGGGACTGAAGTACAGCACAACGACTGGATACCTTTCCGTGATCAAGCTGCATTTGCGGCCAGCATGGGAAACAATCCAACTGACTGAAATCAAGCCACTCGCCGTGCAGGAGTGGCTTAAACGGCTCAATCTCTCTCGGAAGACCAAGCAAAACATCAAGGCGGTGTTCCACCGGATGATTGAACTCGCGATGCTTTGGGGGCTGATGACAGCGCAGCGCAATCCCCTAAGCCTGGTCGAGATCAAGGGTGGTGGGTCCAGCCGGCCGCGGCGGAAAAAATTGATCATCACGCCCGAGCAATTTCAGCAGATCTGCGAAAGGCTCGATGAGCCCTTCCGGACCATGGTGGTAATTGCGATGTGTCTTGGACTCAGGGTGAGTGAAATCCTGGCGTTGAAGTGGTCCGACTTTGATTTTGATGAGGGCACTTTGATGATCACACGCGGGACCGTGCATGCTCGGATCGGTCGCGTGAAGACGGAGTACAGCGAAGACGAGATGCCTCTCCATCCCGCCTTTGCGGAAATCCTGCTGTCCTGGCAGGCGATGTGTCCGGCGGGTGAGGAGGGTTGGGCCTTTCCCAACCCAAATACCGGCGGAGTCTGGCATGCTTCCGTTCTCCAGGGGAACATCCTCGTTCCGACGGGCAAGAAAGTCGGGATTGAGCGGCTAGGCTGGCATACGTTTCGGCACAGCTATCGCTCGATGCTCGATGCCTGCGGGGCGCCGATCGGCGTACAACAGAAGCTGATGCGTCATGCGCAAGTGAGCACAACCATGAAATATGGGAATGCCTACATGACGGAAAAGCGGAAGGCGCACGGAGCTGTGGTTCAGATGGTTCTTCCCGCCCGGGCCAATGAAAAAGCGGAAGCGAGGGGCGCTTCCGCTTAGCGTGGGGTTACGTGGGGTTTTGACCGCGTATTTTGTAACCCAAACAGCAACCTAAGTTGCTTTTATTCTAATGGTTGCGGGGGCTGGATTTGAACCAGCGACCTTTGGGTTATGAGCCCAACGAGCTACCAGGCTGCTCCACCCCGCAATCTGATATTAACAATCGTTGGGGGGCGGGTCAAACGCGCGACCATCCGCTGTGCGTCTTGTGGACACCAGCAGCGCGATGAAAAGCCTTCACTGATGCCCACATTACAACGCAATTATCTCTAGAACAATAACTTCAGGCCAAACTGAATCTGTCGCGAAGTAGTCGCTGTCGTCGTGATGACGCCCGCTGTAGGCGAGGGCGTCGTCGATGCCGACGAATACACAACAGTATTTGGAGTGCCAAAATTCGTCCGATTCAGGATGTTGAAGAATTCGCTGCGGAATTGCAGATTTACACGCTCCGAAATTGCTGTGTTCTTGCGCAGCGAGAGATCAAGCTCCGAGAGCCCCGGCCCGGACAAAGTATTGCGTCCAAGATTTCCATAGGTTCCCGCTACCGGCACACTAAATGCTTCTGGATTGAAATACTGGGATGGCCCTCCCTCAATCACATTGCCGCGAAAATCAGGGTTCACCGACGGACGCACGGGATTGCGACTGTCTCCGTTATTCGACGGGTTAAAGCCTAGCTGTGGAGTAAACGGCAGCCCCGACTGCAGGTTGAGGATGGCGCTTGTGCTCCAGCCGCTCACGGCTCGCTCGCCCAATGAGGACAGACCGTTGAGCCATGGCTTCCCGCGGCCGAAAGGCAGATCATAGGTGCCGTTGAGAACAGCAAGATGGCGAACATCGGTGTTTGCACGACCATAATCGAGCTGCGGCTCAGCAGGATACATCACAAATCCCGGGGCGTTCGCTCCTACGCTGCTGTTCCATGCCGTTCCATCGTCGAGATTCTTCGAGAATGTGTAGACGCCGCGAAACTGCAGGCCATTGTTGAAGCGCCGGTTCACATCCACAATCAATCCGTTGTAGGAGCTCACGCCTTCTGAAATCCACGTTGTGCTGTTGGCCAGATTGGGATTCGCGTATGGCGCGCCCTTCGGATAGTAAACAGTTCCGGTTGCCAGGCCTGATGGGCAGGGTGACGCTGGGCAGATGGTAGGAATCGGCGCATTCACATCCTCAGAGATAATTTGGTGATAGCCATGTGAGCCGATGTACCCGAGCGTTAACGATGTGCCGGGCGCAACCTGCTGTTCAATATTCAGCGACCACGAGAGCAGCGTAGGAGTATAGGCATCCGGCTGGATGCCACTCGGGGAAACCAGGCTCCCCGCCGGAGCAGGCGCACCTGGAACGAAGTTTAGCTTGGAGATGGCAATATTCTTGATGCTTTGCGTGGTGTTGAACGGAGCGTTCTGATCGAGCCGGTAATCCAGACTGTCGAGCAATGCACGATAGATACCGAATCCGGCATGCACGACAGTGCTGCCATTTTGCGATGGAGTCCACGCGACGCCAATGCGCGGTTGTGGCAGAAACTTCGCACGATTGTCTGTGAATGCCGAAGAGCCGATATGCGGCTGCGTCTCGAGGGCGCCATTCGAATCAAACACATAGTTGGAAGCACGATCCTGCGCCTCATTCCAGCCGTTCGTTGATTCAAAACGGAAGCCCAGCCGCAGCTCCAGATTCGGCCGCAACCGCATGGTGTCCTGCACAAAACCCGCGCCTTCCAGCGAACGCCAGCCAAGCTCAGTGGGCGAAGGAACAACCGTAAACGTAGAAACTGTACCCTGCAAAAATGCGCTTAAGCTGCCGAAAGAAGCCTGCCCATACTGATACTGCGCAAGATTGCTGTTCGACTGAAGGCGTTGCAACCAGACTCCCGCCTCCAGTTGATTCCTTCCGTGAGAGATATAGACGTGATTATCAAAGGTGAAAAGATTACGCGCTGCACTCAAGTTGCTGCCTGCATTGGTTCCGGCAAGGCTGATCTGCGAAGCGCCATTCAAGGCAGTGCCTCCGCCAATCACGAGGGCCCCAATAGGCTTGCCTGCCACCCATCCAGGAAGGTCAAGTGGCGTCTCTCCGGTAAAGAAGTAGCTGCCGCGCGAGAAACCAAAGCGAAATGTGTTCAAAATATTCGATGAAAAAATATGCTGTTGCTGTGCGCTCAGCACTTGTTCGCGCAAGCCTGTATCAACTGTGCTCAGAGGGTTGATCGTCGGAGTGTTCGCTGTACCATCATCAATCGTGTAGACAACGAATGCGGAGTCTTTCGCGGATAGATTGCTATCCAGCCGCGTTGTTCCAAAGTCCTCACGAATGCGCTGCAACGGATGGTTGAAGGCCTCGGCGATGCCGCCTCCTAACTCCGGGCCATTTTCTACCGGCCATAAGGCAAGCAGCGGTTGAACGCTGGGTGCCGCCTGCGCGCGCGCGGCATTGTCCGGAACGAGCGTTACGTTCGACAATCCGAGGTTCTGCCGGAACCCCTCATAGTTTCCAAAGAGCAGCAGCTTGTTTTTCACCAGAGGTCCGCCGAGCGAGCCGCCAAACTGATTGCGCTGGAAAATCGGAATATCGCTCTGGTCGAAATAGTTACGCGCATCGAGCGCACTATTGCGGATAAACTCAAATGCGCTGCCATGCAGCTGATTTGTACCAGACGCGGTTACAATACTCACCTGCGCGCCTGTGCGCTTGCCGTATTCCGCTCCATAAGTATCTGAGACTACGTTGAATTCGCGCACCGCATCCACGCCCAGCAGCTGCCCACTCACACCACCCGGTGTCACATTGATCTCAGATGCCCCGGTGTACTCAACTCCATTCAGCAGGAAAAGATTGTCCTGCGGACGCCGGCCAGCAACAGCGAACATATTTCCAGGTGAAGAGTTCGACGTCCCAATCGAACCCGACCGCTGGCCGGTGTAATTCACGACTGCGGGATTCAGCGTAATCAGCTCATCAAAGCTGCGGCCATTCAGCGGAAGCTCTTTTACCTGGCGCTCACTCACCAGGCCTGAGATCTGCTGCGTCGTGGGGTTCAGCGTTTGCGGTGCATCGGTCACGGCAATCTGCTCATGCACTTCGCCTACAGTGAGCGAGAGATCGACGACTGCCCTTTGTCCAATCACAAGGGTTATGCCGCTGCGTGTCTGTGTGCTGAATCCATCTTTCTGTGCCGTGATCTCATAGCTGCCCACCGGGACAGATGGAGCGGCATAGTGACCCGAGCTGTTGCTCTCCACTCTGCGCTCGGCTCCTGTTTCAAGGTTACGCACCGTAATCGTCGCCTGTGGCACGCTTGCTCCGGAAGCGTCGCTCACGGTGCCAGCTATAGACGCTCCAACCACCTGCGCATACGCTGGGAAAGTTAAAATGCCGACGAATGAGGCAGCCAGCGCATAGAGGAAGCAAACAATAACGCGTGTACGCCCGCGCTTCATAGACAACTCCTTACAAGTAAATCGGTGAAATTGTTGGATCTTAAGGAAAAGCGGAAAGGCGAGAATCAACAACAACAGCGCAAGCGCAGAATGGGTGTATTTAGAAAGCGCTCGATTTGGAGATGTCTGCGATGCATTTTTTTACCGAAAATGAAAAAGCCGCTCGGTAGACCCGGCGGCTGCAATTGGAAGAAAGCTTATGCTGAAAGCTAGTTCGCGTGCATGCACGTGCGGGCGCAAAAGTTACCTGCGCAACAACGACAACATGCAATTCTGCAGATGCGATTCATCGTTTCCGTAGTGTAAGTTCGAATTGCCCTGAGGTCAACCCTCGGTTTGACATATGCTTTGGTCTGCGCCATGCTGAATGTACATGGCTTCTATGCTCTGTACCTTCGCTTGTCGGATCGAGTGTCGCTGTTGTTGCAACAGCAGCGCAGGTCGGCGAGGGTGTAGGCGCTGTCGATAGACTCAGCAATCTCTTCTATCCAGTCAGCTTAAGCAGAAATCAACCCACGCCCCAGATTACAGAGCGTGGGTTTTCTATTTCCACCCTCAATCTCAGAATCCATAGGAAATCGTATAGCCGATGGCTACAGCCGTTCACAATCCATCTCGCGATACCGCTGCAGGCCAACGGTCGCTCACGCATCTGCAGATGCTGGAAGCGGAGAGCATTCACATCATCCGTGAAGTTGCAGCCGAATTTCAAAAACCGGTGATGCTCTATTCCATCGGTAAAGATTCATCGGTGATGCTGCGCCTCGCGCAAAAGGCCTTTCATCCGGGGCCAATTCCGGTTCCGCTGCTGCATGTCGATACGGGGTACAAGTTCCGCGAGATGCTCGAGTTCCGCGACGCTTACACGAAGCAGCTGGGCCTGAACCTGCTCGTCTGGCGCAATGAAGAAGCACTGGCAAAAGGAGCGAATCCCGTTGCATTAGGCACCCAGCGTTGTTGCGGACTTTTGAAGACGCAGGCGCTGCTCGATGGCCTCCGCGCACACGGCTTCGACGCAGCATTTGGCGGAGCGCGTCGCGATGAAGAGCGTTCGCGCGCGAAAGAACGCATCTTTTCTTTTCGCGATAGCGCCGGACAATGGGACCCCAAGAACCAGCGGCCCGAACTATGGAACCTCTATAACAGCCGCATCGGTCCCGGTGAAAGCATCCGCGTCTTTCCGCTATCCAACTGGACTGAGCTGGACATCTGGCACTACATCCACCTGGAAAATATTCCTATCGTGCCGCTCTACTTTGCAAAGGAGCGCCGCATGCTGGTGCGCGGTGACAGCCTCATTCCTGTCGAGCAGCCCTTTGTAAAGGGCTTACCGGGTGAAGAGCAATGGGTGCGTTGCCGCCTGCGCTCGCTTGGTTGCAGCCCATGTACCGGAGCGATCCGCTCTGACGCAGATACAGTGCCGAAAATCATCGCAGAGTTGATATCGTTCCGGTCTTCGGAGCGTGCCAATCGCATCATTGACCACGATCAGGATGGCTCGATGGAGATCAAGAAGCGCGAGGGCTACTTCTGATGCCGCATGAATCTCAAATGCTCGCAGAGCCTCCAGAAATCTCGGAACCCGCCTCCATTGAAGAATTTCTCGCTGCCGAGCAGCAGAAAGACTTGCTGCGCTTCACCACCGCAGGAAGTGTCGACGATGGCAAATCCACACTGATCGGCCGCCTGCTCTACGACTCACGCAGCGTCTACGAGGACCAAGTCAAAGCTGTTACGCGCAGCCATTCTGGAAATGTTACAGCGATCGATTTTGCGCAACTCACCGACGGATTGCGCGCCGAACGCGAGCAGGGAATCACTATCGATGTCGCTTATCGTTTTTTTGCGACGTCAAAGCGCAAATTCATCATCGCCGACACGCCCGGCCACGAACAGTACACACGCAACATGGTCACAGGCGCGTCTACAGCAGACCTGGCCATCGTTCTGGTCGATGCGCGCAAGGGCATTCTTACGCAATCGCGGCGCCACGCCTTCATTTCTTCCCTGTTGGGCATTCGTTACGTCGTCGCAGCCATTAATAAGATGGATCTCGTCGATTTTTCCGAAGAGATTTTCCTGCAACATCAACGCGACCTCTCAGCGCTCGCAGAACGGCTCGAAATTCCGGAACTGCTCTGCATCCCCATCAGCGCTTTGGATGGCGACAATGTTGTCACACGAAGTGAACGTATGCCGTGGTACTACGGGCCCACCTTGCTGGAGCATCTCGAATCGGTTTCAATTGCGGGTCAGCTGCAAGACGCGTCATTCCGGCTGCCGGTGCAGCGTGTCATTCGTCCCAATCAGGACTTCCGTGGCTTCGCCGGCCAGATCGCTGCAGGAATCGTAAAAATTGGCGATATGGTTGTTGCGCTGCCTTCCGGTCGAACCAGTCGCGTGAAGTCGATTCATACGTTCGACGGCGAATTGCAAAGTGCATTTGCTCCGCAATCGATTGCGTTGACACTCGAAGATGAACTCGACATCAGCCGCGGCGACCTGATCGCGCATCAGCACAATGCGCCGATCCGTTCGTCCAGCCTTGAGGCATCGTTGGTGTGGTTGCATGCCGATCCGTTTTCGGCGGAAAAAACTTATCTGCTGAAGCACACCTCGCAAACAGTGAAGGCACACTTGCAACTCCTTCACCGCCTGGACATCGAAACGCTGGATACGCACGCGTCACACTCGCTCGGCCTGAACGAAATGGGCGAGATCCGCATAAAAACAAGTCGTCCGCTTATGGTGGACACGTATCGCGACAATCGGATCACCGGCAGTTTCATCCTCATCGACCCGGCAAACAACGCCACTGTAGGTGCCGGCATGGTCCGCCGCATTGCAGTCGATCAAGATGCCGCGACAAACTCGGCACATAAAACCGGAGCAGTTATTCTTCCGCCACGTGCAGACCTAATTCCTGAGATCGAAGAAGATTTGCTTGCATCCGGGGAAAACGTAGTCACCACCCGCGTTCACAAGCGGGAAGTATGGCGCACGCTTCTCCGCGCCGGACTGATCGTCCTCGTCCACGCACCAGACGAAGCACAAGCAGAGATCATTACGCTCGACGAAGATGGCGAGGGGTTCTTAAAGCAATCGCTGTCGCAGGACGCAAGTGCGGAAGCCCTCTTACAGGAAGTGAAGCGCCTCAGAGAGCTGCAAGCAGCGAAGGGAGCAGATCACGATGATCGCGAGTTCTGAAAGCAGCACCAGCACTGTGCCTGGGCTCGACCAAAAAATTGCGGCTGCGCTCGCGCTTGTCGCGGCAAACGTCAAGGGTGCGCCGGCTGAGTGCGTCACCTGCAGCTTCCAGGCTGAGGACATGGTCGTCCTCGACATGGTGCGCGCCATCCATCCAGATGTCCCCGTACTCTTTCTCGATACCGGCTACCACTTCGCGGAAACGTATGCCTATCGTAACCAGATGGCCGCCGCTTGGAACCTGAACCTGATCAACCTCGTGCCGCAACAGACGGTTCCGGAGCAGGAAGCACAGTTCGGCATTCTTCATCAGAGTGCTCCAGATCAGTGCTGCAAGTTGCGCAAAGTCGGGCCACTCTTCGAAGCGCTTTCGGGCTATGCCACATGGTTTACGGGCCTGCGCCGCGAGCAGGCAAAGAGCCGCGCGCAACTACAGGCCCTCGACCATTTCACCTTACCCGGAGGGAAACAGTTACTGAAGATCAGCCCCCTGACCGAGTGGACTACACGCGACGTCTGGTACTACGCGCAGGAGCATAGCATTCCCCTGCTGCCGCTCTATGACAAGGGCTACTCAAGCATCGGCTGCGAACCTTGCACCAGCCTGCCATCCGATGCAAACGATCCTCGCTCGGGCCGCTGGTCCGGACGCAAGCAGGAATGCGGCATCCACATTCAATCAGAGTAGCGAATCAGGATACGTTCATGGAACTGGCCATCGGCTTTCTCATAGCGTTTGCAATTGCAGTCACCGGGGTTGGAGCAGGCACCATCACAGCGCCCATCCTCGTGCTCTTTCTGCATGTGCCGCTCGCGCTTGCCGTCGGAACAGCCCTCGTCTACTCCGCCATCGTGAAGCTCATTGTCGTCCCCATACAGATGTGGCGGAAACAAGTCTCGTATCGTGCTGTAGGATTCATGCTCCTTGGCGGCCTGCCTGGCGTATTGATCGGAGTATGGCTCTTCCGCCGCGTCGTCCAGCATGGACACGAAAGCATTCTCTATGCTGCGCTCGGCAGCATTATCGTCATCAGTTCCGGCTGGCATCTCTATCGAACATTCCGCAGGCACCATACTCCTCAGGCGAGCCGAAATCATCCAAAGTGGCTCGCTGTACTCATGCTGCCAATCGGTGCAGAAGTAGGCTTCTCATCCTCCGGTGCGGGCGCTCTTGGAACCATCGCATTGCTGGGCCTGACGACACTCAGTGCATCACAGATTGTTGGAACAGATCTGGCCTTCGGTCTATGTCTTTCAGTCGTCGGTGGCGGCCTGCACCTGCTCAGCCAGGATCTCAATACGGCACTCTTGGCAAAGCTTCTTGCGGGCGGACTCCTTGGTGCGATCGCGGGAAGCGCGGTTGCGCCGCGCCTGCCCAATCAAAAGCTGCGCCTGGTTCTTACCGCGTGGCTGTTGATGATCGGCGTGCAGTTCTGCTATCAGGCTGTGCATCTCCACATCGGCGCGCAATCCCAGGAGAAACGCCTCGCATCCACCGGTGGCGTCCAACATGCTCTGCTGAAGCCTCCCATCATCGCAAATCGGTAGCAGTTCACGTACATTCTTCTAAAGACTCTGAATTCGGGGATTCATCTTTGAAGAAGTCCGTGCATCGCCTGCTGGTAGCTGTCCTGCTGACATTCGTAATATCCGCACACGCGCAAAATGCGGCTGATCTTAAGCCGTCTCCGCAGCAAACCGCGTGGCAAGACCTTGAAATTGGCGTCATCATCCATTTCGGCACCAATACTTTTCTCGATCGCGAATGGGGCGATGGCACAGCCGACCCAAAAGTCTTCAATCCATCGAGCGTTGATACCGATCAGTGGATGAAGGCTGTCAAAGCTGCGGGCGCAACATATGCGGTGCTCGTTGCCAAGCATCATGACGGATTCACGCTCTGGCCCAGCGAACAAACCGACTACGGCGTAAAGAGCAGCCCTTGGATGAATGGCAAAGGCGATCTTGTGCGCATGGCGTCGGACTCGGCGCGCGTTAACGGATTAAAGTTCGGCGTGTATCTCTCACCCTGGGATCGCCACGAACCAAGATACAAGGACCCCAAAGCCTACGACGAGTACTACCTGAAGCAACTCGATGAACTTGCGACGGGCTACGGCAATCTCGCGGAGTTCTGGCTCGACGGAGCCGGCAGTGCAGGCCGAAAATACGACTTCGACAGCATTATCAACGAACTGCGCACCTACCAGCCCAACACCATGGTCTTCGCCGATGTGGAGCTATTCAAATACGCAGACTTGCGCTGGGTTGGCACAGAAAGCGGCGCCATCTCTTATGAAAACTGGAACGTCATCGATCGCGCGGGCTATCTGCGCTGGAGGCCGATCGAAGCCGACACGCCTCTGCATAAGCTGCACTGGTTCTGGCATCCGAATGATGAAAGCACGCTGAAGAGTGTCAGCGAGCTGATGGATGTTTACAACAACACGGCTGGCCATGGCGGACAGCTTATGCTGGGTATTGCGCCCGACCGCACCGGTCGTCTGCCGGAGGCCGATGTAAAACGCCTCAAGGAGTTCGGAGACGCCGTTCGCCAACTCTACAGCCACAACCTCATTGTCGATGAG
>Ga0206946_1168_pt1 | contig 15048 bp, 17 predicted proteins | sample Alteio_BWOrgHeat_2_FD_152965 | JGI IMG/M metagenome (GOLD analysis project Ga0206946, IMG submission 152965) | Enriched cells from forest soil in Barre Woods Harvard Forest LTER site, Petersham, Massachusetts, United States -... | ecosystem: Environmental > Terrestrial > Soil > Temperate forest > O... | reverse complement strand
CGAAGCACTGACGGAACTCACTCAGCATATCGCGGGTCTGCCGACCAGAACGAAGCTGAAGCCGCTGGCCGGGACGAAGCCCTACAAGGGCAGCGACGGGCGCTGGTATCAGAGCATGGAGAATCCTGATACTGGTGAGATCGCGGCCACGCCGATGCCGGAAGGCTACGTGCCGCCACCACCAACAGCGGGGCCGGTACGGGGATGGACGAAGGTCAACGGCAAGCCGGTTTCCGTCCTGCTCGACCGCCAGACAAACCAGCCGATAGCGGGAACAGAGAACACCGACCTATTGCCGCCGCCCTACCTGACGCAGCGGCTTTCGCAGGGATTTTATTACTACACTGACGAAGACAACCAACTTCATCAGATACCGACAGCTCACGCCAGTGGACCCGCGCCGTCTGGAACACCATCAACGTCGGGAACGGTAACTGGAGACAGAATCATCGGCACCAAGGGTTCCGCCGCGTTGAACAAGGCGCGGTCCAGTTATGTGGACGCGGTGAAGATCGCCAACTTGGCCGATGACGTCGTCAGGAATTCCAACTCGGAAAAAGATGCGCTGTTCGTGCTGGCCCTGATTCGCTCTGAGGCAGGCAGAGTTAATCAAAAAGAAATCGATCAAATCTTTCAGGCAGGCGGAATCAGCGAAGCTCCGGAGCGTTGGGCGGCGAAGGTTGGCCATGATGAGCTGCCACAGGAGCTGCGCTTGCAGTTGCAGGACTTCACCAAAGCGCAGGTAGCTGCGGCGCAAGCGGGAGTGGACGCGCTGCGTGCTCCGTCGCACACCTCATCACAGACAGGCAGCGGCTGGACTCCACCTTCCGGCGCACCCGATGCGTCGCAATTCTCCGAGGGGTTCGAACTCTTTAACAAGCGGACGGGAACGGTTGACGCCGTGGTGCGAGGTGGAAAGTGGACCAAACCATAAACAGCGATTACGTAGTTCGCCCACCATCAGGCGCGTACAGCAGTGGCTCATCGGACTATGTCGTTCGCGCTCCTGACTTCACCATCAACGACAAGAACGAAGGCTTGTTCCGTATGCTGCCCGCAACGGTGCAGGGATATACAGACACCACCAAGGAGATCAGGGTTCCTTTCAGCAAGGTAGAGAAGGCGCAGGGCGCTGGTTATCATCTGCATCCTGACGAGGTGCCGGGTTACGCGAAGGATTTTAAATATCGGGGCCAAGGGCCGACATGGCTGGAGCAGATTGACCAGCATATCCAGAATGCTTTGGCTCCGGTCCCTCCGTCCAGTGCGCCTCCGAAAAATGTAACAGAGGCTCTGGATAGAAGAGAGCAGGCATACCGCAATACCGCCAAGGCTGCTGGCCGCGTCGTCTTCGCAATGCCGGGGTATGCCCAGCAGGTGGCGTCGGCCTATATGAACAGCGTGCGCACAGGCGATCCCAGCCAGCTTCTCGACGTTCTCGATCCCGCTCAGATTCCGCAGGGTCTAATACAGCAGTATCAAGAGGATCGCAAGAAAGACCCCGGACTGGCGGTCGATAACCTGATCGGCACGCTGGCGGGCATAAGGCTGGCGGGCGCGGTAGCGGAGCTGCCGGTAAAGGGCGTCAGGACTCTGCCTGAACTGAAACGCATGGCGGAGGAGCGATACCTCACTCCCCGCGTCGGCCCACGCAATGTGAACGTGGCCGGAGTCGATGTCCCGGTGACGGTCGGCGAGGCGGAGCCGCAGAGCTACTGGGGCGGCAAGCAGATCGAACTGAAACGCAGAGGTGTGAAGGCTCCGCAATTTAGCGAGGTGGAGGCCGAGGCGCAGGCAGCGGTCAAGGAGGTCATTCGCCGAACCGCGCAACAAGCTTCCAGCCTGATCGGCCCTATGCAGGATGAACCAGCAGCCGCCATGAAGGATGCTGCCGAAACTACCTTTGAACGAGCGCGGCCCATGTATGCAGCTCTGGATCAGTCGCTCATTCAAGTACCGGGCACCTTCAAAGCGGCCTCCAAGATCACCCAGCAGGCCATGGCTCGTGCGGAGAAGCTGGGCCTGCACATCGGAGAAGGGCCGGTGGATATAAGCAGGATTACACCTGAAGCGGACGGCACCATCCAGTGGGGTGGAACCCGGATATCGAAAGCGACCCACCCGGATCGCTGGGCGCAACTCGTCGAAGACGGGATTATCAACGACGCGGGCCGAGGCACCCCGCTCACCGCCTATACGAGAGTGCGCTCGCAGTTGCTCAAGATGCAGCGCATGTCCACCGACGCTGCGCAGCGCTATGCCATCGGCAAGGAAGTCGAAATCCTGAACAAGGCCATGGATACGGCGTTCACAGGGACGCCGCTGGCCGACAACTGGGCCGAGGCCAATCGGTTGTGGGCCAAGGGTTACGCGTTGCGCGATGTAGCCGAAGCCATCCGCTTGCGCACCCAAGGCACACCAACAGCGAAGCAGGCTCCGGGGCTGGAGAAGGTGCCTACCAGACTGCAAGGCGCATCTCTGGTCAGCAGACTGAATAAGCTGGCCGAGAACGGCGTTCTGGAGCGCGGCTTCACTTCTCAGGAGATCGCCAACCTGCGCCAGAGTGCAGACATCTGGGATCGTATTCAACGGACTCCCGTGGGCAAGAGTGGAAGAGCAGGCATGCCGCATTCACGTGGCCTTGCTCATGCTCTCAGCGGTGCCAAGGGGCCAGCCATCGGCGCGATCACTGGTGGAGTGCTGGGCGCGATGCGTGGCGGCTTGGCGGGTGTAGTAGGCGGAGCAGCGACCGGAGCGGGACTTGGTCTGGTTGTGCAAGGCGGGATCGAAGGCTGGCTGGCCCAGATCATGACCCGTACGGAAGGCGTGAAGGTACTCCGGGCAGTGGAGACGGCGAGGACTCCCACCCAGATGCAGATGGCCATGAAGGCACTGGTTACGGCAGCAGCAGCAGTGAATGCGGCACAGCAGCCGAAGACGCTGGCGCAATTGAAATCGGAAGCCGCAAAGCGCAAGCCCGCCGGGAGCCAAGGTGTCGTCAGCCAGTACGACGTGGTGACTGGAACCAGTACTCCGCAATAATTCCAAGGAGAGAAAATGCCCGGATACGCTGGAACTGGGAAGGCCGCGCTGCTCAGAGAAAACGAGCAGAGGTATCTCTGGCAGAATGAGCTGATAGCGGCAGGCTCGCTCAGTATTGCGTTCACGCTGGCGCGGGTGAACAGGAGCTATTATCCATGGGGATTGAGCTTCGAAGCGACCTTCTCCGCAGCTCCCGGAATTTTCGAAATTGACAGCATGGCTGCGAACAACGATGTCGCTGCGAACTACATCAGCTTGAGCACCATCAGCACGGTAAACAGTGCGAACGTCGGACGCTGGGACATGACCCCCGGCCTGTGGCCGCGCTATGTGGCCGCTTACCTGAAGAGTTTGACCAACCCGGTAAACGTAACCGTGCAGGTGACGAGATAGGTTTACGTATGCCGGAACTGGACATCGTGCAGATCGCGGCGGAGTGGAAATCGTACAGCAACAAGCAGCGCAGCCGGGTGCTGCAAAAGCTGACCTCGGAGCAGAAATTAAATTTGAATCTGGCTCTTCGAGACGCGAAACGCTCTCGCCACACCTCACGCGTGCAGAATTAAATTCGCACCAAACGCGGAGAATTTAAATTTGTGCGAGAGTAGTCAAAATTTAACTTCGCCCCGCTAAGACAGCACGTTCTTCCATAGTCAGCTTTGGCAACAGCTTTAAAATCTGATCCAGCGCCGAGAGCTTCTTGCGAACTTGGTAGACAAAATCGTTCAAAAAAACTTAGCCTCGTGAGACAAAATCGTTCCCATCGGACGCATGTAGACAGTAGAAGCGCACCTGACAAAGATGAAAGTGCGAATGGGGCGCTGATCGAATCGTGCCGGAACCGTTCTGAGATTCGGTCTCAATTGTCTTCCGTGTTTCACAGTGAGGTGACCCAATGGCTTATTATAGTCGCGCTTATATCTATGATGCGTCGGAACTTGCATTCAGAAATATGGCTAAATACAACTCTGACCCAAACACCTTTATGATTCCTGTTCAATCACCACCTAAAGCAGCACAGGCTGCTGCATTAAATTTCGCGAGGGATCAGTTGGTGTCATTGTTAAACCAAGGTACTAGACTTAAATCTCTCGTGTTTGTGTCTCATGGTAAAGCCGGCGCTATTCGAATTGATAGGGACACCGTTGATGCTACAAGTCTAAGAAATATCTTTGGCAACCACAGCTTGCAATGGTTAATGGCCGAAACGGGCAGAGTGTACTTCGCTGGTTGCAACGTTGCGGATAAAGAGGCAGGATGGCAGTTTCTTGAGGCAGCAGCTCACGTGTTTCTGACCGGGTCGGGCGGAGCAGCATTCGGATGGGATTCCTATGGATTCGGCCTTACTAGAAGTTTTGGATTAGTTCCGAATATAGCGCACCTATGGGGTAGAACTAGATATGTCTTGGTCTCCACCGACGGCAAGACATCGACGAGAAAAGACTCGGTGGGCATCGAACATGAGATTGGAATGGAAATGCGAAAGGAGGAGTTAGAGAGGGAAAATGATTAACGGCCTACGTTATCGTTTTATAGATAAAGTTCGCTATAGAAGTGTCTCGGGCTGATACTTACCATTGTCAGCATCAGTATGTACATGTTTCGCCGCCGTCGTAGCTTCTCGCCATTCGGCCAGAACTACGGGGTCATCGCGCAGTAGAGCCTCCATCGGGGAAGTTACGCACGAGCAAGTGAACGGGAATCAACTCAGCGCCCTTCTCCGGCGTCGAGGCGCTCATCTGCTTCATAAAGAACTCCGGACGACCGTGACAGTTACATTCTGCGAGCAGGTTCTCTGCCCACTGCTGTTCCATCGGTCTGCGATGAGGGCCGCTCTCGCCGCCGCAGATCACCCAGTTGGGAAACGAAGGAAACCCCAGCATCGACAGCGGCCCCAAGGCTGGTTCATAACTGACGAACGAAATGCAGTGATATCGCTCGCACGCAGCCCGCAGGATTGGCCAGCGCACGTTATAGTAGTGCTGATTTTCCGTGCTTATGCCCAGCCACACGTTGTCATGCGTGAAGGCCGCTGGCAAGTAGCGCTCGTAGCGGTGCGGTCGCTTAGTCAGCAACTGCCAGATCAAATGCGAGGTCTGGTCGATCAGCCCCCACAGCCGCTCCCGCGCTCCCGGCGGTGCTTCATCATCCATCACATCAGCCATCGATGCGCAGAAGACTTTGTGGCGGACTCCCTCACTCTTGGCTGCCAGATTCCATTTCAACGGGTCGGCCCAGTGTTTGTCGCCAAACTCCCGGCGCGGTTGATCCTTGCCCCAGTGGTCGCCGCCGACACGGATATCCCACGCCCACGCGTAGCAGTGATCGCATCCCGACGATACCGGAGTGCAGCCCCACCACGGGTTAAACGTATGATTGGTCCACGCAATTGAAGTGTTTTGCATCAGTCCTCCTCTTTCTCCTCGGATAGCTTTGATTTTGGCTTTGCATACGCCACTCTTTTCATGTGGCTGAGATGGCTTTCAAAAGCGGCCAGCACTTCATTCGGCAGATAGGCGACGATCCCGGCCAGCACCCGCGCACGGTCTAAAGTGACAGGAAAGTAGTGAGGAGTTTCCATGCCGTCGTCATCGGCAGATACGCTGATCACCAACGCGCTGGGCACGCCGAAGGCGATGGTTCCGATGACCACCGCACCGGGATAACTTCGCGCCAGCTTTTCTACACAGTCGAGACTGTCAAGGGTGCAGGCACGCAGTTCACTAAGCGCCTCTTCTGGATCGCGCCGCACTGTGCGTTCCGTAAAGTCGATGGAAGTAATTTTCGCGGTCATGTGCTTACCCCAAAAGTTAAATTCTGTAAGCCCCGATTACTTTTGTTGCCGCGCATTTTCTTCGTCGATTCGGCGCAGAAGTCGCATGTAGGGACTCTCTTTCGCAGGCGCATCCGGCGGCTTCCTCTGCTTACTTTCTGGAGTAAGCTTTTTAATCTTTTCGCTCCGGGTGATGTGCTCGATGAGATTCGCTTCGCTCCGCTGCCGCGCTGCTTCCGCCCTTAGCCTTTGCGCATGGGTGCGTCGTTTATTAACACTCATTTCTCCTCCGTGTCTGTGACCAGCATCAAGCTTTGCGGCTTGTAGCGGCCCGTGTAACCCAGATCGCTCCACTCGACAACGACGCGCTTATTCTTCACGCCTCTGACCACCCCCGGTATCTCGGACGGGCAGCACTTCAACACGACCTTTGCCCTGATGGGGAACGGGATCGCGGGCTTCGGTTTTGAATTGGGTAGAACGGCTCGTCCCCTCATTGCGGCCTCCTCTTGTTCTTCCTGCCCTTGATCGCCGGACGCTGCTGCCGAGCTGTCGAGCGGTAGCGGTAGCGCTGCTTCGGGCTGCTACTTTCCTTGGCCAAGAAGTTGTCGAGCTGCTGCTGGCACAGGTTGGTCTGTGTGTCGAATATTTCCCGGAGTGCTCGCAGCAGGTTGGCCTGCGCGTCAGGCGTAGCCTGCGCCTGCCCCTGAAACCCGAAGATTGCGCCCAGCATCCCGGCAGCATCCCGGATGGCGGTTAAGTCCACGCGGTGAAGAGCGTTGCCATGGCCGTCACACAGGAGCAGACACCGGCCTCTGTAGTCCAAGCACCAGTTACCCCAAAGTTTTGCCATCTCTACCTCCATGTTTTTCGCCGTCTCCAAGAACTTTCCTGCCGTAGTTTTCGGCTGCGTCGCGGTCGCTAAAGCTGATCAGGTGAGGGCCGCTCTGGTCGGCGTACGCCCAGTGACTACCTGCCCAGATCAGGTCCGGATCGCGGGTGCTGGTGATGATCCAGCGCTCGCTTTCCGGCTCCTGCACAATGCGGTAGCGACTCATGATTACGTTCTCCGTCGCGGACTCTCCAAAGCGTTTACCTTACGAGCTGCTGCCTAGATCAAATGCGCGACAGCAGCGCAACTGTGCAGGCAGTGCGTAAGAAATCTGCCATTTTGCCTCGTTACGACCGCATTGCCTTTTCCTGCGCTGCGGTTACGTGCTGTATCAGCCAAGCCCTCGCCTCCAGCGACTCCCGCATGGCGGCATCTGATCCACCTACGTCGGGGTGATGTATCTTGGCCAGCGTTTTAAATTCAGCGTCGACCAGTTCCCTTGCCCGCTCCGGTGGCCTGCTGTTTCCGGGGATGAATCTGGATGCGTCGTTACGCCTGCGGCGGAAGAACTCTTCCTGCACTCGATCCCGGGGTGGTGGCCGCAGATCGTCCAGGCTGTAGAGCCAAGACAAGTAGCTGTCGTCCAGCTCATCCAGCGGATGGCCTTTGTATTTACCGAAGGGCATGGTGCAGTGCATCCCGGCGATCCTCATTGCCGCACTCCATCCTCAACGCGGCCCCACCAGTCTTCGCCTGAATCAGCAGGCGTACGCGCGTCGGTTGCGGTGGATGTGACCCTGTAGGTACGTTTGTGGCCCTTGCCCTCGATGAGGAAGCGGTAGTGTTTTATGAGCCGCTTGTCGTAACGGCTCAGGATGCGCGAGAGTGCCGCACGGCTGGCCTTGCCTATGTCTTCGTCGCTTATGAGTCCCGTAAAGCAATCGGTAACGCGGCAAAGCTGGACGATCTCCCCGAACGTATAGAAGCGTCCAGAAACCATCGCTTCGACCAGCAGCCGCATGCTGTCGCCGTCCTCGTCGGCAGCAACCGCTACCTCCGCTGTATCCAGCGGACAGGCATATCCAGCGGCTTGGACGATCCCGCCCACGACCTGCGCCCACGCCGGGAAAGCCGAGTGCGACCGGCTCGGGGACGGTTGCCCTTCCGCATACCAGTGGCGCACGAGTGCCCAGCAGGCCGCGAGAATTTTCGGACGCAACACAAGCAGCGTCGCCAGGTTCAGCGGACGCTGGAAGCAGCGATCTTCCGCGCGTTCGGCTTCAAGATGAAGTTCGATAATCAGACTGCGCCGCCGCATGTCGGGGGAAAGTTTGCAACCGTTCGCGGTGGTAAAAACGGTCGCAATGTTTGCGCCGGTGAAGGTCTGATTCACACCAAGTAGGCGATCTCGCCAGGTCGGCGACGACAGGAAGGCTTCGAGCGCCGCCGAAGAAAGACGCGACCGCTGGTTGTCGAAGAGGACGACCGTCCTGCCCTCGCGCACCACAGCTGTCAGTGATTTCCGCACTTCGTCGTCGTCGTCGGACTTAATGCCCGTGGGTATTTCGCCCACCACTGGCACGATCGCACAACCTACTAGCGTGCTTGCGCCCGCGCCTTCGGCGTTCTTATCCACGATGAAGCAGGGCCGCAGCGAGCCTTCGGGCAAAAGCTGGGCGGCGAAGAGTCCCACCAGTGCGGAGACGGCGACAGCCTTGCTGCGAGCCACGTCGGCGAAAACGAACTCGCCCAGTAAATCTTCGATGGTCGCGATGGCGTCGGCGATGGCCACATCGTCGGCGAAGGATGCGGTGCTTACCGTCAGCGTCTGCGTTGAAGGGTCGTAGCCTTCGGGTAGCAATTCAAGCTTGCCGTCGCTTCTGAGAACAGGCTGTCGGCACAGGTTGAAGCGGCGCAGGTGGCGTATGCCCTCGATAAACTGGGGCGATGCCATGATGCCGCTGGCTTCGTTGTCGGTCATGGTCGCCCCGACAACGTAGGTGTTGTCGCCCGACTTGCGCTTTCTGTAACCCACGACGTAGCGCTCGACTAAGGTACGAAAGGTCTGGGTAGATACGGTTCGCAGCCGCTTGTCATCGAGCGTTACGAGACGGTCGTTTAAAAGGAAGATTAATTTGTCACTCAAGCAGTTACCCAATTCGGTTGCAGTTTGCGACAAGAGATGATTATCTCCAGGTAACCGCACCATGGGACGCTGGCCGAGGATCGCGGCCTGCATCGGGTCCGCCGGCCCATTCACAGCCTCACCGGGTGCGCCCGCTGGATAACGCTCGACGATGCTGCGAGCGATCTCTCGCACCTTTTGATCAGGTAAAGGTGGATCGCATCGTGTCTCATTCTCCGCGAGCAGTGCGGCGGTGATGGCTCCGAGGCTCATGCCGCGCTTGTGCATGGTCCCGGCCAGACTCACCAGATGGTTGGTGCGTCCACCTGCGCTAACCTTCTTCGTACCAGCATCTGGTGCGGAGGAGGATGGCGGTGCTACCGGTTGCCGCAGGCGATCTGCAATCCAATCAGGCAAGGTCGCGAGCGGAGCATCTGGATCGGACCATCGATACTGCCTCCCGCTGGCATGCGTGGATGACACTGCCACCACATACCCGCCGCTTCCACGCACGTCGATGTGGGGGGCAAGTTTCCCTGTGTTGTTGTTGCCGATCTCTACATCTGGCGGCGGCTTATAGTAGCCATGCTCTCCACCATCGGCTCTGCCAGTCTGGGCGGTGAGCGTATGCGGAAAGATGAATCCTTGTTGTTCCAGTGCTGCCCTGCTGGCGCGGCCTTCCTCGCCGTCTACGTCCACCACCACCAGATCGGACGGCGTACCCGTGGCTATCGCCCAGTTGCATCCGGGGTATTCACGTGCCCAAGCTTGAAGCTGGGCGGGGTCGCTGGTAGCGCGGGTCGGCCATTCCGTGAAGCCATGCGGTGGAGCTTTACCGCGCCGGTTCTCGGGGAATGAGGCATCCTCCGGGCGGCTCAAGGGAAAGAGCTTCCAGCCGCGTGCAGCGTGGTCGGCGATCTCAGGCGGCAGATATTTTTTGGACTGGCGTGCGACAGTAACTGGTGCTACGGTTTTCATATGATCCGCTCCTGAGCGTGGTGCGATCAGATAGCCTCGACGACGATGACGACGACGTGGGGCACATGTACAAGGCTCACTCAATATCTGGGTGAGCCTTTTTATTCGCTCAGGTGGGCGGTTCGATCACAGATGCAGGACGGACACGGCTCCATGGGGTGCGCGGGATCGCTACACGCCCCATCCCACCGCGTGGTGCGCTGGCGATGTACTCATCGATGTAATCGAGCACTTCGTTGCTGGGCCACGCAACTGACCTCTTCCCCATCAATACCGGACGGGGGAACAACTGAGCCTTCATCAGTGCGTAAATTTGGGACTTGGATAAAGTTGTTTTATCGACGACCTTGTGGATATTCCAGAGTTCGCGGGCGCGATGGGAATCTTTGGATTGGCGGTGGGGTTTGGCGGCTGCGGGCATGGCAGTCTCCTTTTTCGGTTGGGGCTAAGTCCAAATGAAAATGGCCCTAGCATTTTCGCTAGAGCCATGACTTATTCCCAGCACCGACCGGGGAGTCTGCGTCTCACTTACAAAGCATAATCGCGGACTATTCCGGTCGAAGTCAACAATATTTTTTCGACTTAGGTCATGCGCCTCCGAAGTTACCGACGATCACCTTACGTGTTAGGGAACGGGATTGTGTCCCGACGGTGGTGTCGCCCTGCTCATCGGATGAAATATATGGAGCGACTCCAAATCCAAAATCGGGTAACGTGCGCTTGATCGTTTGCCTTTTGTATTCATCCCCAAGGTGCGCATAGTGCCGCTCCGTAATGCGCGTGCTTTTGTGGCCGAGCTGGTCGGCAATGAATTTCATCGGAGCGCCGTTCATGGCTAACTGTGACGCGTAGGTATGGCGGAGGATATGAAAGGTCACCTGCTCCAGTCCCGCTGACTCACAAGCAGCATCCATGGGGCGCTTTTGCTCCGAGTCTTTCCACGGTCGTCCATTCGAGCGAAGGAACACGCGCTCTTTTGCAGTCCGCCCATCGGTAATCTGATTAAAGAAGCGCATTCCTTCAACGTTCAGCAACACATGCCTTGCTTCTCCATTTTTAGATTTCGGTATGAAGATGCTCTCATTCTTACTGTCGAATGCGGACACTTCCATCGCTTTCAGCTCGCCGTAACGGCAACCGGTCAGCAGAGCAGCTTGAACCAGTAGGCGTAAATCCGGGGAAGATGCTTCTACTAGGGACTTTGCCTCCACTGAGGTCAAGAAGCGAATCTTCGGCACATCGACGTTGCGGAACGGTTTGACGCTCTGCCACGCTGCGTTGCTGGAAGCGCAATGATTCTCCAGTGCGTAGTTCAAGGCGGCTTTCAACGTGGTCAACACCCGATTTGCAGTTGCTTGACGTTTACGCTTGGCGTCCTCGTCGGTTTCATCGAACTCCCGGAAGGCTTGCTGCTGTCCTGCTTTTGTGCGAACGCGCGGAGCAGCGTCTTCGAGCGCATCTCGCCACGCCTTCAGCCTCGCATGTGTGAGCTTGTTCACATCCATATCGCCAAGCGGACCCAGTATGTGCGCCCGAATCGATGTGCGGGTTCTTTCCAATACCTTGCGCTTTATCCGTTCGCGCTCTGTGATGTACTCCTCCATTGCCTGCGCAACCGTGTATCGGCCAGTAGGGTCCGGTGTGACCAGTATGATCTGCTTGAACCAGTCCCGAGCTTTTTCCTGCGCATGCTCAAAATTGAGGATTTGGACTCCGTCAGCTTCAACGGTGTCATCGGCAACGCCGATTGACTGGAAGCGGCGTTGGCCACCAAGGTCGTTGAAACGTGCAATCCATGTGCCGCCCCGTACGCCTTTGCGATAACCAAGGTGTTTTCCTTCGGCGATCAGATGCCAGTAGGGATCACGCCGAGCCTTCAGTTTGGCTCTGACAGAACGATGGATAATTTGTGGGTTCTTAGAGGTTTTCGCCATAAAAAACGTACGTCATACGTACGTCATAGACTATACCGGAAGCCACAAGACTATTGAAACCAAGTTTTGATGACTATGTTTAGAATGTTGCACTTATCTTAATTCCTAGATAGTCCTGAGTAGTCCAAAATCCATCGTTTTACCCCTTTCACGGCGATAACACGGGTTCAAATCCCGTCGGGGACGCCAAATAAAATCAATAACTTACAAAAATCTACTTTGCAAAACGTGCGTCCGTTTGCGTCCATTACCGGGTTCCCTCCTGTTCCTCTTCGCTCCCGCCGATAACCATCCGCACGATCCGATGATGCGCTTTGCGCTTGAGTTCGGTGACTCCTTGTGCGTAAACGTTCATCGTGACCGCGCTATTGGCATGACGCAACAGTTCCTGCACAGTCTTCACATCCTCACCGTTTGCTTTAAGCAGCGTGGCAAACGTGTGGCGGAAGGTATGCCACCCGATCTTTCCCTTGATGCCGGCGGCACTTGCGGCAGGCGCCAAATGTGCCCGATACAGGGTGCCTGGCCAATACGGCTGTTCGCCATTCTTGGCTGGACTGGCGAAGACCCAATCCTCCAGCTTCGGGTATCCGCTGTTGTGCCGCCACCGCCAAAGAGCCTCTGCGATTTCGGCGTCCATCGGAACCGGCTTGCGTGACGCTTCCGTCTTGCATTCGCCGATGTGTTGCAGAGAGATCGAGCGCGTTACCGAGATTTCGAGATTCTCGAAATCGATGTCCCGCCATTGCAGCGCGAGGAGTTCACCGACTCTCAACCCGGTCGATACATCCACCAACACCATCGTGCGTATCGGTTCGCGAAGGTTCTCAAGCAGCGCCTGGATTTGAGCGACGGTCAGAACTACCGGTGTCCGGGAGCGCTTTGCACTCTGCCGAACGCGAGCGATGGGATTCTGGCTGTGCCATTCCCAGCGTATGGCGTGATTGAAGATCGCATGCATTATATTGCGAATCTTAGCCCGACTTCCGTTGGTTAGCGGAAGCGTTTTGAGCCACTCCTCTACTGCTACTGCTTTCACGTCGCGAAGACGATAAGACTTCCATCGAGGAAGAATCCATCGGCGGAGATATCCCTCATACGTTTCGATCGTGGCGAATGTCTTTGCTGAGCCCTCCCCCATTTCCTTGAGGCGATAGTGTTCGACGAGCGTCTCGAAACTGATTGCCTGAATCTGAGCACGAGGGGTTTCCATGTTGATGTTTGCTCTGAGGGCTGAGGCGGCCTTGAGTACAGCCGCTTCTGTTGGGTAGTCCTGTGTTGTTCCTAGATTGGCGCTCCGTCTCTTTCGGGATCCGTCGATCTGAACTTCGTACCAGCGGTACTCCCACGTCTTCTGACCCGCTAGCTCTCTGAGCCGTAAACTTCCGTCCTGATATCGTGTCCTTCTCAATGCGTTTCTCCTTCTGCGTTGAGAGGCCACGGATGGCTTTCTTAAGCATAAAGCCGCGCGGCCCCAAACGACCGAGGATGGATCGTCAAAATCTTGTATCTGTAGTTACTTAACTTGCGCGCTGATTGCCTTCAAACCATGCGTTCAGATCCGAGACACGAAAACGCCAGAGCTTACCGATTTGCGTTCCACGAATCTCACCGCGTCGCGCTAACTTCTGCAGTGTTTTGTGATGGATTTGAAGTAGCTCCGCGGCTTGTTCGCTGTTCAGAAGAGGCTCGAACTCCGGAACACCGAACCTGCCGTTGGCTTCAAGTTGAGAGGAAACAGGGGAAAATCGGCGTGCCATATTGGCCTCCCTTTTCCTCACAATGGCCCCGGTTTCCACAAATGTCCAAGACTTATTTCGAAAGATCTGATAGCTCAAAGGCATCAATCGGGTATCTTCAGGAACACATCGAAATTCATGGGAGTGAATGAGAAGGGAAAGAAATCCCGGGAAAGATTTTTTCCCTTGTCGAGATCGGTCCTGGATTCAAATGTCCGTAAAGCCGGTTTGAACGAAGCCGGCTCTCGAGCGTATTCCAGAGCAATCTACTGAAAACGCGACTTTTCAGGCTCTTCGAAGAATTATGTTCCCCGGGCGATCAATCTGCGAGCTTATATCTTGACAGAGTAAGTTGACCACTATACGGCTATATGGCGACGTGGTGGACTGGAGTTCGATGAGGATAAAAACTTGAAACCCAAATGGCCGATCATCATTGTGCGAGTCGTCGCCGCGGTTCTGGGATGGCTGGCCGTCTCGATCTTCATGGTGTGGGCGTTCGTGGCGCTATGCTTCGACGTTCGACACGTTTGGTTGCGGATTCCCGCCGCGCTGCTCTTCACTGTGGCTGTGTTGGGTGCTCTGTTTGCCGTGAAGGGAGTCTGGCTGCGTATGGCTGCTTGCGTAGCTTGTTGCGTGGTGGTGCTGGTGTGGTGGTTGTCGCTGAGACCAACCAACGATCCTCCGTGGGAAGCGGATCTTTCGCGAAATGCGTGGGCGGAGATTCATGGGGACCAGATGACGGTGCATAATGTCCGCGATTGCAAATACCGCACGGACAAGGACTACTCGGACTGCTGGAGCGACCGCACCTACGACCTGTCGCAACTCCGCGGTGTTGACTTCTTCCTGGATAACTGGGGAATCAAGTTTGCGAGCCACCCGATGGTCAGCTTTGATTTTGGAGACCAACACCTTGCCTTCTCGATTGAGGCGCGCTACCGGCCGGGTCAGTCCTACTCGCTGTTTCGCGGATTCTACCGGCAGTTTGGGCTGATCGTTGTCGCGGCGGATGAGGGCGACGTGATTCGGCTGCGCACGAACTACCGCAAGGATCCGGACGAAGATGTTTATCTCTATCGGGTCCAGGTGACGCCGGCGGTCGCTCGCGCGATGTTAATGATTTACGTCAATTACATGAACAATCTGAAGGATAACCCGGAATGGTACAACGAACTGACCCGGAACTGCACATCGACGGTCGACAAACAACTTGCCGATGTGACCGGGAACCCGCAGGGCAGGAGCATTCAACTTGTGCTGAATGGCACGATGGATCAGCTGATGTACAACCGCGGGCGGCTGGTGACCGGTGAACTCAGCTTCCCGCAGTTGAAGGAGCAGGCACACATTAACTCCGCAGCTCACGCAGCCGGCGATTCTCCGGATTTCTCCAAGCTGATCCGAGTGGGGCGCGTCGGATACTAAGACCGAATACTGGAACAAGAGCTGAAGCAACTGAAAGAGCAGGCGTCAGCCAAGAAGTAAGCTCGCTAATCAAACTCCCGAAGAACGAGGTTTCAGGTAACTTGCCTGCCCTCGACCAGATCCTGAAGCAATTTACTCAAAAGCCGACTTTGCAGGAGACTGGCGACGGTCTGTCGCAAAAGCTCTGAAAGAGCGCA
>Ga0206946_1167_pt1 | contig 15132 bp, 17 predicted proteins | sample Alteio_BWOrgHeat_2_FD_152965 | JGI IMG/M metagenome (GOLD analysis project Ga0206946, IMG submission 152965) | Enriched cells from forest soil in Barre Woods Harvard Forest LTER site, Petersham, Massachusetts, United States -... | ecosystem: Environmental > Terrestrial > Soil > Temperate forest > O... | reverse complement strand
GTGACACGCTGCTGTCTTTGTTGACCTTATGCAACCGCTTTTCTTCCTTTTTCGCCTTCTTCTCCATGTCTTTCCGGCGCTTTTCGAACTGATAATTGGGTTTTGACATGACGATACATTAGCACTCAATGAGCCTTTGTCCCGACATCAGACGCCTCGGTAAGTCAAAATCCTATGTGATCAAGCTAATGAAGGAGGCTTTGTTCGTTTGGTTGTTCGAAAAAGCCCCAGTCAGACGGGGGCACGTTTGACGAGCGGGAGGAATTTGGCGAGGGGTAGGATCGACAGCCAGCTAGAAGAAGCAGCGAAACCATAAAGATTGAAATCATCGTTGTCACGATATGAAAGCTCTTTAGTTGGGATTTTGCGCACGGATTTCGCGAGCGGACATTCGTGATTTTCTCTCTCCCCAAGAGGTGGGCAAGTCTCTTTTATACCACTGATCTACAATGCCAATTCCTAAGCCTATAAAACCGCTAAAATCGTCGAGACGTGCAGTGAGCGACTGTGATTCCGCAACTGCATCAGCTCTTGCTGCGGGTAGTGGTCATGCGGTAGCAGAGGACGATGATGCCCATTTTCAGGAAGGGCTATGTATCAGCAACGGCGTCCTGGAGCTTGTTTATCGACCCTGCGTGGCTATTGACCGTCTCAGCTAAACGAATGATATTTTCATCGATCCGTTTTAGATTGCGTTCGGCGCCTTCTGCACGGGCGTCCAGGCGCTTAATCTCGTCTTTGAGCGTCTTTTCAAGCGCATCGATTCTTTTGTTGAGCGCGTCAATGTCCTTCTTTGTTACTTCATTTGCCATAGTTTCGTGTGGGGTTGCTGGTTTTCACGGCAGCGCGGATTTAATCCGGCATTCCCAATTTGGATTCATGTTCATATCGAGGGGGTGTCTGGCAATTTTCCCTCCCCTCCACAGCCAAGCAAGTCCTTTTTAGAGCGTGTTCTGCACTTTGGGTTGAAGAAATGTCTGTACTTTGTAAATGCCATTCTGCATCACGCTGGGGATGGCAAAAAAGATCTACAAAACCGGCAGTGGAAAAACCACCTATCCGAGCGACGTGACCGACGAGGAATGGGCCTTTTGTGCTCCTTATTTGACGTTGATGAAAGAGGAGGCTCCCCAACGTGAGCATTCCTTGCGGGCGGTCTTCAACGCGGTGCGCTACATGGTCCGCGCGGGCTGTCCGTGGCGGATGATCCCCAATGATTTGGCGCCTTGGTCCATTGTCTTCCAGCAGGCCCAGCGCTGGATCACGGCAGGCTGTTTTGAAGCCATGGCGCATGATCTGCGCAAGTTGGTGCGGATGCTCACGGAGAAGTCGGCCCAACCTTCGGCGGTGATCTTGGATGGACGCACTGTGCAGAGCACGCCGGAGAGTGGGGAGCGTGCGGGCTACGATGGCTACAAGCGCAAGAAGGGATCGAAGGTGCATATCGCGGTCGACACCCTGGGGCATTTACTGGCGGTGAAGGTGACCGCCGCCAACGAACAAGAGCGGGCACAAGTAGCCGATCTGGTGCAACAAGTGCAGGCGGTCACTGGAGGGAACATCGAAGTCGCTTTCGCCGATCAAGGCTACACGGGCGAAGAACCGGCGACACAAGCTGCCGCGCAAGGCGTGCGTCTGGTGGTGGTCAAACTCGAAGAGGCCAAACGGGGCTTCGTCCTCCTGCCCAGACGCTGGGTGGTCGAACGCTCCTTTGCTTGGGCGAGTCGTTTCCGCCGGCTGGCCAGAGACTACGAACGGTTGCCCACTTCTGTCGCCGGACTCCACTGGCTAGCTTTCATGACCCTCATGCTGCAATCCCTCTTCCGCTGAAGTTCAGAACACGCTCTAGACCATAATCTACACTGGCCTTTCCTGCGCCTACAAGCCCCGCAGAATCGTTGATGCACACAAGTAGGGAATGATAGCACCAGTGCGTTCTAATTTGGAATCGCGGGAAGGACCAGGCTCAACGGATGAGTGTTGTCCCGCCAGACTGATTTGCCTGAGCCTTGGCGTTCCGTTCTATCTGCATACGGTAGCCGCCAAATTCATCGTGAAGTCCAAAGGCAGAAGGCACAACCAGATCTCCCATTTGATCCAACATCGCCTTCGCCTCTTTCCAGTGCTTGCAATCTGCTGCGTGCTTCACATACCCACTGCGCTCCATATTGTTCTTGGGGTAGCGTTTCAGAAACTCTTCGTAGACGAGTTTGATGTCTTCCCAAACGCCAGGCTGCACGTAATAGTCCCCCGCTTTCTTTGATCGCCAGTAGGCAGCGATATCGTCGTGTGCCTGAATCAGCATGAACGGTGTGCCGTACTCCCAATCTCCTTCGTCGAGACATTGATGGCCCAACTTCAACATCGCTTCATAGCTGCCACCGTTTTCAGGATGAGTGAAGTGATACTTACAGCCATAGGCTTGATGGCTGTCGAGTTGCTTGCATCGGTGAAACCAGATCTCAAATTCAGGGGTTTCTTGCGTCACGTCCATCATCCCTTTACAGATATTGAAGTCTGTTTGATCCAAGCTCCAAGCCGCTTCAAACGCCGCTCTAGCGATACTCATCGGGTCGCCCTCGCGAGGGCCATAAGAATAGGCCAAATTGACGTAGAAAAGGCCCTTTAACGTCAATAGCAGCGGCAACTTTTGAGAAAACGAAGCCTCAAGATCAGGCAGCACTTTCTCGAAGGTCTCTTGCTTGTTGGGTTTGTCGAGTTCTCGGAAGAGTCGTGCAATCAAACTGTAAAGCTCAGATGCATTGATATCCTCTTTGGCGATCTCAGGCAATTCGCTGATCGCCTTGAAAAGCAACGCATCGGCCTCGGGGTATGCTACCTCCATCGGGATCTGAGAATACTTCATTGATCGCGCCGCAGCCAATCGAATGAGGCAACGACGGCTTGCCGGATACGGATGAGCCTCTAAACTGGCGAGAACGGGCCCGTAAAAGGTGGAGCGATCTTTTGGGGCCAGCCCAACAGGAATGCACATGTCGTCCGTCCGGTAGAGCAAATGTTTGAATAGTGGGTCGTCACAACCAGCAGATGAAGCAGCTTTGATGCAACGGATCATCTCTCGCATCGCTGGGCGACCAAAGACCGAATATCCATCTGCCATCGACTGAGCATAGATGCGGAGGGCCATCTCAACGTCTGCATCCCATTTTGGGTTTCTGCGTCCGACCTCACGATAAGCATCGACCGTGACCTTTTCAAAATATGGTAGGCGATCTTGCATGCGCGGTCGAAGTTCGCTGCGCATTTGTTCAATACTGAACGCCTCCTCTGCTTTTGTCTGGGGCAACCTCGATTGGTCATTAGACTGAGGTTCTGCGACAACTGCTCGGAGCGCGAAGAAAGTGGCCGCCAATATGCCAACGAAACGAATAGAGCTGATAATCTTCATCTGAAAACTAGAAGCTTAAGCTAGCTTCTCTAAAAGTTTCTCCGCTTGCTTCAACGCCATTTCCCGACGTCGAAGAAACACGTTTTTCACCCAATCCTTGTGCGGAGGTATCACTTTACCGTCCCTCACCTTTACGTCAAACAAAGGTCGAAACTTATGCCAATCAGCGCCCTTGCCGCTTTCCAAGTATTCTCGTGCTTTGACGATGCCTTCTTCAAGGTTCTTAATACGTTCACGAACAGCCTTCGTCTTTGGGTTCATGGGCATTGTGCCTCCACAGCAGCTTTTTGATATTTGGTGTGCCAGACGTCTGCGAATCTTTTGTGTCTGAAAGTTGATGAGCAATCGAGTCTGAACACAAGCCCTTTCTTTGCGTCCCAGAGCCCACTATTGAGCACTGCATAATATCGTGACATCAAGGCCAAAGTTCAGCTTGTTTCCAGAAGGCGACGATGAGGCGTTGACGTTTGCGGCGAATGCGGCGCAACCCGCGGGCGGCCCAACCGGAGAGACTCCAGATGTCACGGGCGCAGAGATTGGGCAGTTCATGTTGCTTCCAGTAGGCCCAGAGATACTCCACGGGGTTGAGTTCGGGGGCGTAGGCCGGCAAACGCGTGGTGATGATTTTGCCTGCCAACGACTCGAGGTATTGGCGGACGGCGGTGGAACGATGGATGGCCGCGCCGTCCCAGATGATCAGCAACTGGCCGGGCAGATGGCGTTGCAGGTGGCCGAGGAACTCAATGACTTGCGCGCTCTTGATGCTCCCGCCAAAGAGCCGGAAGTAAAAGTTGGTCCAGGTCAGTCCGGCGATCGCGCCGAGGTTCTTCCAGTTGAAGCAGTGGAAGAGCAGCGGAGTTTGCCCCTTGGGCGACCAGGTGCGCACGCAATGCGGCTTCTGGGTCAGGCCGCTTTCGTCGATGAAGACGAGCGTGCGCCCTTCGGCGCGGGCCTTTTTTTTAACGCCGGCCAGGTCTTGCGCTTCCAAGTGGCAATGGCCGCTTCATCGCGTTCCAGCGCCCGGCCCACCGGCTTTTGGCAACTCCAGCCCAACCGATCCCGCAAGATCCGCAGGGCGGTGGTAGCATGGCAGGCAAAACCGAACTGGCGGCGGATGACCGTGGCCACGCGATCGAGCGTCCAGAGCGGAGTGGAAAAGCCCGCCGCTTCAGGACCAGCCACCAGAACCTTGACTAACTCCTGCTCTTGCGCAGGAAGCAATTTGGGTTTGCGACCCGCTCGGCCCGCCGCGCGCAAGGCTTGCTTACCGCCGGCCAAGCGCTGCTGGTTCCAACGCAAGACCGACTGCCGACTGACCTTGGTGCGCCGAGCGACTTCCGCTTGCGAAAGTCCTTCCTCCAAAAGGGAGAGTGCCCGAAACCGACGCTTCTCCATTGCTTTGAAATCACGCTGTATTGCCATGCCAGGAAACATAGCAGGCAATTCATGTCTGTCACTATATTATGCAGTCCTCAATAGCACACGCAAGACATTGCTACCGGGAATAGAGCTCCACCTCTGTGGAAGAAATCGTGCCGCCAGGCGATATAGCATCGTAAGGGCGGCGTAGTAAAGGCCCCACAATACAAAATTCCAGGCGGCGCCATGCCAAAGCCCCACAAGAAAAAATACAATGAAAAGATTCACTACTTCCCGGACTCCGGAAATACGCGATCCTCCTAAAGGAATGTAAAGGTAATCGCGAATCCACATGGAGAGTGAGATGTGCCAGCGGCGCCAAAAATCAGACGGGGAGTTCGCAAGGTATGGGCGGTTGAAATTTTGTGTGATTTCAAAGCCCATCAATCGAGCGGAACCCCGGGCAATGTCGGTATAACCCGAAAAATCAGCGTAAATTTGAATGGCGAAGGCCAGCACACCGGTCCAAAGAACGGGAAGCGAAGGAGACCGCAGAGCAAATATCTTATCCGCGATGACGGCGACATTGTCAGCGATGACAAGCTTTTTGAAGAATCCCCAAAGCAGCAGGAAAGCCGCGTGATAGGCCGCGTTAGGCGACAAATGGCGCGGTCGTTGAATTTGGACAAGAAGATCGCCCGCTCTCTGAATGGGTCCGGCCACCAGTTGTGGAAAGAAGGCAACGAACAAAGCGTAATCGCGCAGGTTACGGCATGCGCGCACGTGTCGACGATAAACGTCCACGACATAGCCGATACTCTGAAACGTATAGAATGAGATCCCCGCGGGTAAGATGATGTGCAGGACGGGCATGGGCACATGGATATGGAATCCTTCGAGAAAGTGGGTGGTGTTCTCCAAGAAAAAGTGAGAATATTTGAAAACCGCGAGCAATCCGAGATTGGAACAGACACTGACGGCGACTAGCTTCCTGCGTCCGGTGGTTGAGTCTTCGATCCGGTTCGCAACGAAATAGTCGATCAGTGTCGTGGCGAGAAAAGGTAACAAAAACCAAAGGTGAACAAATCCGTAAAAGAATAAGCTAGCAAGAATGAGAAAGTAGTTCTGCAGCCGCTTTCGGAGAGTCCAATAGACTGCCAATACCAGCACCAAAAACACGAGGTATGCCGAACTATCGAAACTCACGGCGCTACCGAGGGAACAGCTCCATCTATGGTGCTTGATAGCAGCGCGTGGATCTTTTGCCAGAACAGGTCGGTGTAGCGGCGCATCATCGTCTGCGCGACATGATCTCCCTCGCCATAAAAGCCAGGTGAAACGTCCCCCTCGCGGGTTTCATCGAACAAAATAGCACCTCGTTTTGCCAAATACGTTCGCAAGTCATGCTGATATCGTTGTGCGCCCGGTCCGTCTTCAACGAAGGGTGCATTGTCCGGTGGCCTGCGTTTGACACGAAAGAATAGCAACCTGATGTGTTGCCGCTCCGCAATGGTGAGCATCATGGGCAGAAACGAACCATTCAACGAATCTGCAAAGGTCACATCTTCACTGTTCAGGCCATCGTTCTCGTCATTATTCACAGAACTCGCCGGGGCGACGTTGTTCCGAAGATTATGGAGATCGAATAGGTCTTTGGTCGCGTCCCGTACGAGATTCTTCATAGCGGAATGCGAAACCAGCTTCAGCGCGTGCTCTCGGAGATTCTCGCTACATTCATAGCGATATGTTTGGACCGGGTAGAGGAACCGCGAAATGCGTTCGAACAACGGCGATTGACGGAGTGTTGCCTTTTCGAGTTGTGCCTGGAATGCCGATTCCTGTCCAAGCATGAACGGCTCCAGGCGTTCTCGGCATCTTCCTGTGGTGCGCATGGCAGGACGGGTCAACTGCCGGTCCCTAAAAAAGATAATGGTCCAGCGCGGTGGCGGCAATAGTCTCCCGATAATGTTTTCCATGATAAGATACCAAACTGCCGACGCGGTTCCGGGATACCCGAGCACAGCACAGCGTCGATCCGCAATTTCATTCAAACGGGTAGGGTCGATCCTGGTGGCGAGCATTGAGTCGCCGACCAAGATGCAATCCGGGTGCGTGGCTTGCAAAGCCCGCAACGGAGTCACATCAAATGGCCGCTGCGACACGTCCCGAGATCGGAAAAGTGCCGGAGCTCCGATTACGACGAGTACCGTTGCAGTCACTCTCAGCCATCCTCCCGCAGTAAAAAGCGCTGTTTTATCGGACATGACCGGTTATCGGTTGTAGTGCATCGGAGGCTGAGCTTCTTCGGCGCTTGTAGTTAGGACCCGCTGCTTTCATCCGAATCGACTACTCGAAGGCTGGCTTCGAATTCTACCAGCCGCTGCAGAGCTTCGAGAAAATCCTTAAATGCGGGTGCGGGAAGCATGATCGTGTCACGTCGCCCGCCCACATCTTCGGTAATTTTGAGGAAGCGTCCTCGATTATTTTCTTTCAGATCCAGAAAGAAGATTTTCCGTTCCATCGTGATCTTTTCTGAGGCGATAGGCGGGGTCCCTGGTGAACGTTGCGAGTTGAAGGCAGGCATATATTGAGATAGCAGCGACGGCGCACTTTTTTTGCGACGGAAGGCATCGCCAATGGAATACACACGCCGAATTATTGATCGTCATCAGACGCGAGCAAAATGAAACGGTGCTGAACGCAAAATGAATTCTTAGACAGGTTGCGACGCGCCTTCGCTAGCGCAGCTCAACAACTGGCGCGAAGGTGGTGAACGAATTAGTGAGCACGGTGTCAAACCGCGCATTCTCCAATGAAGCCCTTTTTTTGACACCGATTCGGGAATGGACAATTGGGTGGCAAATTAAAGGGAATTGCGGAGCCCATCGAAATTTCTCGTCATAATGCAAGATTACCCGAAGCAATTGGCTGATTTGGTAAAGGAGCACTGGAATGAAAGAGAATTCGTAAAGGCACGTTCGAATGAGAAGGACTCCGAAGCAAGAAATGGCCTTCCGTGTGATGCAATTCTCAAGCATCTCATCGCGATATGCTTTGAAGCGAGTCTACTGCGCGATGAAGATCGACCTGTGCGCTTCCGGTTGATGTTGCGAAATCCCGAGCAGTTTACTCGCAACGAGGATTCCGCCAGCGGTTTGCAGCATCTGGTTTTTGCCCATCCGCTGTCACTCGAAGCCAACAAATTGCGGCGTCTCGCACAGGCTGCTCCCTTTGATCGCGCATTGATCGGGGTGCGTGCCAATCAAGAAGGTCATCTAGAAATCTGGGGAATCATCCATTCCAGTTCTGATTGGCGTCGCGCCTTGGAAGGAGGTCGCTGTCTTTCGAATCCACTTCCGACTTCATTGGTCGTAAGCGTTATCGATCCGGCGCACATGAGCCTGGCCAAAGGTTCCGCATTGATCTGTGGCCTGGTGGCGGGGAAATTGTCGGTAAAGTCGCCTATGGGTGTATTCGTTGCTGACGCGTCAAATGGTGCGACATCGGTCGAAGACGACTTATTTGAGTTGCACGAGCAAGCGCGTCGAGCCGCACAAAAGCCGTGGTCACGGTTGAATCCTTCCCTAGTTCGGACTATTCGCCAAAGTCTGGGTTTGCGTTTGATCAGTGCAATTCGCAATGGGCGGCACGGAGGCACCATCCTCATTGTTCCGAGTCGCATCGCGCAGCGTCCGGCAACACTCGATCGATATGTGAGGGTAAAATACCGCTTTTCTGCTTCGGCGTCGCAACGTCGATTCTATGATTTGCTCCTCCGATTGATGAATACCTTGGCGGAATCTCACGGAGCAATCCACGGCCCCGAAATGGTGGTTGGTTGGGATGAATACGCAACCAGCGTCGATCCCACCGTGATCGAGATTGATGAAGCTTTGAGCGAACAAGCGCATTTGCTCGCTGGGATGGCAGCCGCAGATGGGGCAGTGGTGCTCGCGAGACCGCTCGGGATTGTTGGTTTCGGCGGTGAGATTTGCGGTCGATTGAAGCATGTGAATGTAGTCTCACGCGCTCTAGACCGGGAAGGATCGCGGGTCGCGGTGGAGGCTACTTCTGGAGTCGGCACTCGCCATCGTTCGGTGTATCGGCTATGCAATGCGCTTCCGGCGGCGTCGGCCATTGTCGTATCCCAAGACGGAGGCGTGCGAATTGTCCGGCAAGTAGATGGCAAGCTTACCTATTGGGAACAACTTCCAGGCGATGTCTTCGGCTTGCCGGCCCGTGTGATCGTCCCCTCGCAAAACTTCCACACCCCGTTCCCTACTGCGGATCTAAGCGAAAATGGGGTAAAGAAACGAACGGACAGATTAGCGACACTTGGCCGAGTGTAAACAGCATCATCACATTACCCCCTTCGCGATGAATTCATCGAACGGTCAATCAGCCCCAAACACATCCCCTAGCGTCACCTTCAACCGCTTCATCACGCCATCCAGCCGGCCAAAGTGATTGACTGATTCCCATGTTCCAACCGGCGCAATGTGGATGGTGAAATGCCTGTCCTCTTTGAGAATTCAGCACATGACGTCGAGCCTCAATCTGACGTTTCAGTTTGGGCTGGCACCACGAGCACGGGACAGTCTGCCGATTTGAGCACCTCGGCCGTAAAGGTGCCGATGAACCAATTATAGACCGTGCTGTGGTGATGTGAGCCGATCACAATGAGGTCGGCTTGCCACATGCGGCATTCCTGCAACAGCCTCTCCACGGTGCCTTCAGTGAGCTGTTCCATGAGAACATTGACGCCACTTGCAATGAGTGAATCCCGGAGCACCTCCAGTCTTTTCAGGTCCGTTTCGATACCGAGGTCAGTCGGTGCTTCCAAAACCATCGGCGACGCCAAGCCGAAGCCCATGACCACCGGTTCTTTGGGAACGACGTGCAAGAGAATGACCCGACCATCGAATGCCTTGGCTTGTTCCGCGGCCTGTTCCAGCACCTTCGAGGCAACGTCTGAGAAATCGACAAGAGCGATGATGGTTTTCATATGGTCAACTAAATCCAACCTCTATTGACGACTCGCGCGCCTCGACATTCCCCACACCCTCAATTCCTACTGTTTTCCAAAGCACCCCTTAATCCCTGTCCTTCTTGTCGGTCGTCGTGGTGGTGGTAGTGGTAGTGGTTTTCTTTTCGATGATGACAGCGGCGGGCGCAGGTTTTTCCACCGGCTTTTCAACGACAACGGGCCGATCAACAAAGACCTTTTTCTCAACGACAACTGGCCGATCAACGTAGACCTTTTTCTCAACGACGACCGGCACCTTCTTCTCCACAACCACGGGCTTTTCGACGACAATCGGCGGAGGCGTGACAGTAGTATTTCTTTCAATTACGGTTGCCCCATTCGTGGTGCTTGTTGGCTTACGCACCACCACATGCTCCGCAATCAAACGCTCACCGACCCGCCTATAACGCACCGTCACCGGAAGACCCGAAGTGACGAGTTCGCGAGCCACAGGACGACCCGCTTCATCGACATAAGTTGTGCTCGCAGAACTTGAGTAGCGGATTGGCGTTGTGCCGTTCTCCGTGCGAACGATGAAACCATCGGGCGCTATCTCGCTGACCAGGCCAGTCGTAGTCGTGGTGTCAGTCTCCGTCGTGGTGGTGCCGGGAACGGACTTAACGGTTGTTGCACTATTGCCGGGAGTAGTCTCGAGAAAGCTGCGGTCGGTAGTTGTCTGGGCGTTGGCGAGTGAACTTGCGAAGAGGGTAGCTGAGAGGGCGAGCGGGATAGTGACTTTAGGATTGAACATGTAAGCGATTTTTTCGGACGACGGACTATTCGGCTGGAGCACATGGTGCGTAGAGTCGTGCGCCTAATTCGGATGTCGGTGCTCGCTTGGCCTCATCCAATGCGCCATCCAGACCGCCGTTGCTGTCGCAGAAGCGGCTTCGCTACCGCCCGACAGATCATTCAACAGTCACCGCCACGCCTGGCTTGACCATCTCGGCCAACTTGACGATGTCCCAGTTGGCAAGTCTAATACAGCCATGACTGGCACTCCGACCGATGGAATCCGGATCATTTGTGCCGTGGATGCCAATTCCCTTTTTATTGAGCGCGATCCAGATGACTCCGACAGGGTTGTTTGGCCCCGGCGGGAGTATGTGAAAGTTCGAACTACGCTCGCCTTGTTTTAACATCTTTGGGTCGTAACGGAAGTTGGGCAGTTTGGCGATGGCTTGAATCTTCCAATGTCCAATTGGGGATGCGGTCTGTTGCGAACCAACCGTGACTGGAAACGCCGCCACGACTTTTTCATTGACCCTGACTTCGAGCATTTCCTCCTTCACACTGATGTAAAGAGAGATGCCAGGTTCATTCGGTGCAGTGGTCTCGCCCGCAGAGGTATTGGTTTGTGCCGCTTGCTCCTCACCCAACTCATTGGCGATCAGTGCGGGTGCTTCAGAACCTGCCTGAAGGCCCTTTACTGCACTCATTTCGAAAGGTTTCACGTTGGGGACGGTGAGTTGATCACCCACTTTGAGTTTGTCGGTCTTTTTCGGATTCAACTCCTTCAAAAAATTGAGATCACAGTGGAACTTCTCTGCGACCGCTTCGGCCATTGTGGCATATGGAAGACGTTTCACCTTCGCTTGCGCCACTGGACCACTCGGCAGGTCACCGACATTTGCCACATCATCCGCTGTAACAGTGTAGCTCGTAAACACCGGCACGACCCCAGCAAGGTCGAGGCCGGTCATGTCGATTGGAGCTTTTGGGTTGGATGGCGTCGCGTCAGCTTGACCCTTCGCTTGTTTGAAAAGCGCCACGGCCTTCCTCGTAAACACCCCCTGTTTCCCGTCAATCTTCCCTGGCCCGAAATTCGCATTATCGAGGAAGATTTGGAGTCGAGTATTTTGCTCGATCTGATGATGATCGACTTTTGGTGGTTTGGCGGCGCTGGCCACCATCGTCGAAAGGATCAGAAAATAAAGTGGCGCTAAAGCTCGGGTGCAGATGGTCATATCCACTTGATTCGTGACTGCGGTTGCACCCAGCCGTCTTTTGGCTGCCGCTGCGGAGAGTCCGCACCCGAAGGCCCGAAAACGTCCAAGAGCACAGGACCGGCCATTGATCTTTTGGCCGTGCGAAAAGAGAGCAATTCGGGAAGCGCCGATAAACGTAAAGCGAACGGCGGCAGTACTCGACCGATCAAAGCTCGATCCGCGACAACTCTGGCGAAGCAGAAACGCCGAGTTGGCTCAATGGGCCTGAGCTGAAAATCAACCGATGCGAAACCTCAATACTTACCTCACCGATCACCTGGCGGGTTGTGTGGGTGCCTTGGAATTGTTGGATCAACAAGATGACCAGAAACGGCCATCTGCGTCATTCCATATTTGTGAGATTGCGCGAGGAAGAAGATTTGCGAAGAATGTGAGCAATCAGTCAATGACAGTCGAATCATCCCAAAGAAAAACGCTACCACTGGCTTTTGCTGCCCTCGGCATTGTTTTTGGCGATATTGGCACGAGCCCTCTTTACGCCTTCAAAGAGTGCATGGGGCAGGGTTCTTCGCCCTCTGATATCTACGGGATCATATCACTAATCTTATGGACTTTGATCATCCTGGTTTCCGTCAAGTATGCGGGAATCATTCTTCGAGCGGATAATGACGGTGAAGGCGGCATTTTAACCCTCCTCTCTCTTGCTTTCCCGGAAAAACCAACTACAAGCTCGCCTCGCACAGTGGTTCTTATGACGAGCTTGGGCCTACTCGGCGCGGCGTTACTTTATGGAGACGGAGTAATCACCCCGGCGATTTCGGTTCTTTCAGCCGTAGAAGGTTTGACTCTGCTTTCCCCGATTTTCAGTAAACTTGCTGTTCCTCTGACAGTCGGGATTTTGATTGGCCTGTTCGCGATCCAGAACAAGGGGTCGGGATCTGTCGGAAAAGCATTTGGTGGCGTTATGCTGTTCTGGTTCGGAGCGTTGGCCATCATGGGGGCGGTTCAGGTGCTGCACCATCCTGAGATTCTGAGGGCAATCAACCCTTACCTTGGGGTGCATTATCTGATTAATCACACCGGCATCGCCATCGTCGTCCTCGGAAGTGTCTTTTTGGCTGTTACCGGAGGTGAGGCCCTTTATGCCGACCTTGGACACTTCGGGCGTCGGCCTATCCAATTCGCCTGGAACTGTCTCGTTCTGCCCGCCCTAGCATTGAACTATCTTGGCCAAGGGGCGTTGGTGCTTTCTCATCCAGAAGCCGGAACAAATCCGTTCTTCCTATTGGCTCCCGGCTGGGCTCTGCTGCCGCTCGTCATACTCGCCACAGCGGCTACCGTCATTGCTTCACAGGCCCTTATTTCCGGTGCGTTCTCTTTGACCATGCAAGGCATTCAGATGGGTTATCTGCCGAGAATGAATATTCTCCACACAAACGAAACCGCTTCCGGGCAAATTTACATTCCCAAAGTGAACGTCGCTCTTGCGATCGCCTGCGTCGGGCTGGTTGTCTCTTTCAAGAGCAGTTCCGCTCTGGCATCGGCCTATGGAGTCGCGGTTACATTGACGATGTTGACCACGACGGGGTTGTTCTTTTTTGTCTGCCAGCGGCTTTGGCAATGGAGTATATGGAGAGCAGCGGCGATTTGCAGTATGTTTGCCGTTGTGGAGCTGGCATTTTTCGCTTCGAATGCGCTTAAAGTATTTCACGGCGGTTGGCTGCCTCTGTGCATCGGTGCAGTTATTTTTTACCTGATGACGACCTGGAAGCTGGGGCGTAAAGTGATTCTGGAGCAACAACTACAAGTGGGAATGCCTTTGGAGCAGTTTGTCACGTCCCTCTCATCCACGACAGCAAACGTCAAAATTCTTTCAGAACGTGTAAAGGGCACCGCCGTGTTTCTGACCGGCTCGCTGAGCGGCACCCCGGGGGCGCTAATTCAAAATATAAAGCACAACCAGGTGCTTCATGAACGGAACATCGTCTTGACTATAGTGACCGATCATGTCCCGAGAAGGGAGAATGCCGCCCGCCTGGAAATAAACTCATTGTCGAATAATTTCTATCAACTCGTCGCCCAATTTGGTTTCATGGAACATCCAACAATACGCCAGATCCTTGAGTGCGCGAAACGTCAGCAATTTCTTATCGAGGCGGAATCAACCTCATTCTTTCTGACCGGGCTGAATTTGGTCGCGACGGCTGACAAGGGGCTCCCGAGATGGCGTGAAGGAGCGTTTATTTTCATGAGTCGAACCGCCCAGAAAGCATCTGAATATTTTCGTATGCCATGTGATCGCACCATCGAGATCGACTGGCAGGCGGAAATCTGATCGCGGCCCGAAGTCGTCAGATTTTACCACCGTTTCGACAAACGATGGCCTCGGCGCGGACAGCGGCGGATTCAACCCGCAGACGATCCGAATACTTGGTGAGAATCGTAGGAGGTTTTGTTACCGGCTTGAAGCTGGCGGGCTTGTGGGCGCGGGAAATGGCATCTGAGAATACCGTGGTCTCAGGCATCGAGGAAGGGGTGGTTGTCAACGATTCACCTCCATTTCACCCCTTGTGCAGAAAAGCCCCGGTGCTATTTTCATGCATGGCTACTATTGCTGATCAAATCGTTGCATTGAAAGTAATCGCAGTCGGCGTAAACGACCTCAACCGGGCGAAACGCTTTTACAATGAAACACTGGGTTTGCCGGTGCATGTGCTCAATGGGCAAGAGGTTGGGTATCTCATTGGAGGAACCAACCTCATGCTCAAAGAGGATTGGTATGCCAAACCCACCGATGCGCCGAATCCGCGAGTGACCATCGAGGTTGCCAGTGCGGTGCAGTTTGAACAAGGGCTGCGGGAACGTGGTGTCGTGATTTCCGATCCCGTGCAGATATACGATGGATTTCCCGTGGGCGCTTTTCTGGATAGCGAGGGCAACAAGTTCTGGTTTTGCTCGATGGCTTAAACAGCCCAAGGAGAACTCTAGTTCGCTTTGTGCGCATCCTCATGGCAGAGTCCCACATGAGTCTCGGAACTAAAAACCGTCAGCAGCAAACCGCCGAGCAGTGCAAACAGCATATTCGCCAAAAGCACATGGACAAGCTGGTGCTCGTGGAAGAGTTCATTCACGAATTAGAGGGCTCAGGCAAAGACCGGGACATTACGAAATGGGGCCAATTCACCGATGCCAGCCACATTCAGGCCGAGATGCTCAAGAGACTGGATGAGCACTTCGACAAGTGGCTGAATCCTGAATGAACATCCCAATATCGGCCTTATGTCCTTCCTCTCCAATCTGAGAAATCTCCCCAAATCCAAATCCGATTGTGTCATTGGCGGTGTGTGCGGTGGGCTTGGAACATACACGCCGCTACCGGCTTGGATGTG
>Ga0206946_1164_pt1 | contig 15263 bp, 7 predicted proteins | sample Alteio_BWOrgHeat_2_FD_152965 | JGI IMG/M metagenome (GOLD analysis project Ga0206946, IMG submission 152965) | Enriched cells from forest soil in Barre Woods Harvard Forest LTER site, Petersham, Massachusetts, United States -... | ecosystem: Environmental > Terrestrial > Soil > Temperate forest > O... | reverse complement strand
TGGAACGAAGGAGCGAAGCCAGGACGTAAACTCTACTTTGTTCTCCCCACTCGGAAGTTTTAGTTCGTCCCCGACTGTCTTTCCCCCGAGCGTGAACCCGAGCAGAGGGCCATTGGTCGCAAATGTGCGCCCCTGTTTGAGTGAGTCGAGCCAGGGTGCTGTGCCAGTGGCGTTGTTTGGAATGCTGGCATAAACGCGAGTCAGGCCAACCGGCCCGCGGAGCGAAGCATAGTTGGCCATGGTGTCAGAGCCCGCACCTGCGGGCAGCCGAAATCCGCAATTGAGCAGGCGGTACCAGACTGAGGCGGTCATGCGGTGATCGCTGAAGCCAAGCACCTCAAGGTAATCTATTTTGCCCAATGCCGCATCGACGGGCAGTCCGAGAGCCTCGTCCAACGGCTCTCCGCGGGTGAGTGTAGGGTCGCTTGCCGGATCCACAACGATGTCGAAGGGATGAGCATAGCCCACAAGGGCCTGCTGCTGGTGCGCCAGATCAGCAATGACTGCATTGGTAGGGAAAAGGCTCGCGGCTGCGGTGTTGCCGTAGGAAGCGTAGTCGGGCAGCAGAAGGTTGTGAGTCAGATTCAGCAATCCCAGATGTCCCCAGTAACTGGTGTGAAACTCCTGGCCGTGGAGCAGCCAGTGGCCCGGGGTTGAAGCTGGGTCGGGCGCGGTCTGGAAGTAGGCGATGTCGGGAATCCGCTGCTCTTTGTTCACCACCAGATTTTCGACAAGAAAGAGATTCTCCGCCGATTGTTGTGCCACAAGATTTGCCGGCGTGTTGCGGTAGGCTCCTCCATAATTCATGTGCACGTGCAGATCGGCACTGGCCCACTCCGAATGTGCGGCCTGCGGAATCTGCAGCGGCTTCAGGTGGACAACCAATCGCGCGTTCGGGCTGCAGGCCACGGTTTTCCTTGCTACGCGGTACTCGAAGCCCTTTGTCACTTCGACTTGGATACGCCCCTCCGGAACTGCCAGCTCCGCCTTGCCCGGGCTGTGGAAGTAGTGGGCTTCAAACGCACCTTCTGAGCGGACGAAGTTGTCTTCGGCATGCATCCAGGCATCGTCGGGGGCATAAGCCCTGGCGTCTTCGCCGGTGACGGAGATGCGGGCCGGCGTGGGTTTCCCTGATGGATCCAGAACGGTGATGCTCAAGTGACCCATCGCCTTCAGATAGTGCTTTTCTTTGGCAACTACTGGCCGCTGTGCTCCGCCCAGCACTTCCTGTATCCATAGTGAGGTGTTGCCGCCCCGGTTCGAGATGAAAGCGATCTGCTTGCCGTCGGGCGACCAACGAGGGTTGGTATTGTCGAAGTCGCCATAGGAAAGGGGGAAAGGATCGCCGCCTTCCGATGGCATCACCCAGAGCTGGTGCCACTGGCCGCCAAGATACGAAGCGTACACGATGCGTTTGCCGTCGGGAGAGAAATCCGGCCGGGCCTTCCACGCCGTCTCTTCATAATGAATCTCGCGTGCTTCCGCGCCGGGTTCAACCTTCATCCGCCAGAAGCCGCCAGTTCCGTAGATGTGTCCGCGGTTAGAAACGAATATCAGGTCCGCTCCGTCCGGCGACCAGGTTGGGCTGATCTCGTGATCGAATTCACTGTAGTAAAAACGAGGCAGATTGCTGCGTGATTCGCCTGTAAGCCGCCGCACACCAGTCAGCTCGCCGCCGCTGAAATCACCGACAAAAATATGAAAGCGCCCGTTATACGAAGTGGAGACGAAGGCGATACGCTTGCCGTCCGGTGAAAAGCGCGGTTCGATGTTCACGGCGCCACCGGAGGTGAGCTGGTGAGACTGCCTTTTCTCAAGATCGAACACCCAGAGTTCAACCGCATCCTGACGATAGGTCACGTAGGTGATCCAGCGGCCGTCGGGAGAGCAGTCAGGTTGGTAGTCATATCCCGGGCCTGCGGTAAGCTGCTCAGCGGTGCTTGAATCTAAGTCCTGCCGCCACAGCGTCCCGGACATCGAATAAACAAGCGAGCGCGAATCAGAAGACCACGCAGCCGAATTCGGTCCAGTGGTTAGCTGCGGCAGATACATCTCGCGGTAGTAGTAACGATGCGGCAGATCGACCTGCTTAAGAACCGGGTCTCGCTGTGCCGTCAGGGGCAGAGCAGTCAAGATCAACATAGTCAGCAGGGTTGCTCGATTTGGTCTGAAGACCCGCTGTTGAGAGGACACAGCTTGAAGAGAGGACCTCATAGGAGTGCGAGCAGTCTACCGCACACGGCAGAACTAACCACTCATAATCACGCGCTCCTGTTTTGGTAGGGACTAGGACTCTCCTAGCCACCTGTGCCACAGGCAGCATTCTTTCACGCGGGAATATAAAGATTCGGATTCCTATCCCTCGACGGCAGGTTTCCTTGTCCTTAACCGTAATTATGCGAAGCAGGTAGGACGACCCTTTTAAACTTTTTGTGAGGTGTGCTTTGAGAAAGCTGTTCCTGTTGCTGGGTACTGTGCTATGGACGGGTCAACTTTTTGCCCAGTATTTGCCCACCTGCAATGTGCGAAGTTTTGGAGCAAAGGGTGATGGCGTTGCCCTCGATACGAATGCTGTTTCGGCGGCTATTCATGCTTGTGTGAAACAGGGTGGGGGCACGGTTTACTTCCCACAGGGCCGATACGTCATCGGAACCGTGCAGCTTTACAGCCACATTCATCTATTGCTTGAAAGCGGTGCCGCTCTGGTAGGGAGCCGGGACATTCACGATTACCTTCCGAGCCCTCCCTTCGGCTTTGCGCGCCATTATGGAGTCGATATCACAGGCGAAGGTACATTGCTGGGCATGCTTATCGCCAAGAACGCCGAAGATATTGCGATTGATGGGCAAGGCGAAATCGATGGGCAGGGCGACACATTCATGGAGCTTCATGTCTCGCACGGAGGCGACGATTACGTAGAACAATACGTGCGCAATCCAGAGAAATTTCATGCCGCCATGAGGAGCATGGAATATGGCCCTGTCGAGCCGGGCCACCGTCCTGGAACGATGATTGTCTTCTTCCACTGCGCTAACGTGCGATTGCATGGTATTACCCTGCGTTCCTCCCCCAACTGGACACTGCATTTACAGGACGTCGAAGGCGCGGCAATCTCCGATATACAGATACTCAACGACCCCAGGATCCCCAATAACGACGGTATCGACTGCATGCAATGCCGACACGTGCGTATTTCGAACTGCAATATCGATACCGGCGATGACGGATTCGCGATCGTAGGCAGTGAGCATGTGAATGTAAACAACTGCTCGATCTCGTCGCGATCTGCGGCGATCCGCCTTGAGAGCACGAAGCTGAGCACTTTTACCGGCCTGAGCATGGATACAAACCGCGGCATCGCCGTCTTCGCCAACGGCTATGCAGGTCAGGAGAACAGGGCGACAGAGGACGTAACCTTCTCCGACATCGTGATGAGAACGAGGCTTATTCCCGGAGGCTGGTGGGGCAAAGGCGAGCCGATCTACATTGCTGCGCAACCGTGCGTTTCAGGTATTCCCTGCGGCATTAGAGTGCGCAACGTTGTTTTCAATAACATCACTGCCGAAGCGGAGAACGGAGCACTGCTTTGGGGCGATAAGAGCACACCGATTACGGGCGTGGAGTTGAACGGCGTCCGTCTGCACATGATCGCTCCCGATCCGGCAATGAGCGAGAGCATAGGCGGTAACCTTGATCTGCGATGGACCGCCCTGACCCCACGCTACGGAATTGTCAGGAGCGACATCCCGGCTTTCTACGCAAAGGGAGTGAGCGGGCTACGTCTCCGAGATCTTCAAGTCGATTGGGCCGATTCGATGCCGGATTACTTCTCCAATGCAATTCGGGTCGAGGATTTCAGTGACCTCACTATCGACGCCTTTGCCGGACGCCAGGCGCAGTCCGCCGCCGTAGCAGCCGTCTTCCTGCAGAATGGCTCGGGCGTAGCCATTACCAACTCGCGCGCCATGCAGGGAACGCAAACATTTCTACAGATGAACAAGGTACATGGGCGCAGGGTGTTCGTGAATTACGACATGGGAGAAGCAGCGAAGGTGATTGTGCCTGCGAACGAGAAGTTCGATATACAGATTGGAGTACGAGCAGCAGGACAGCAATCCAAACGCTCTCGACAATAATCCCAATCAAGATATTGATCAAAACCTTCCAGAAGTTTTCTCGGCCAGAAAAAACGAAGTTCGATAACGATAATTTGGATACGGTACAGGCGCGGTCCGTCGTGCTTATTGATTCCCCCAAAGATTAGATTTTTTAAGTTTTCTCTTGACCGTCTTAAAGGTAAGTATTAACTTACGGTAAGTGATTACTTACCAACAGCAACAATTGGATGCACTTGGTGATGTTACGCGGCGTGCGCTTCTGGAAAGGCTCCGCCGCGGACCGCAACCCGTCGGTCAGCTTGCACGAGGTCTTCCGGTAAGCAGGCCGGCGGTTTCGCAGCATCTGCGTGTTCTAAAGGAAGCAAAGCTCGTGCGTGATGAAGCGTCTGGCACCAGACGGTACTATCGCCTGGATCCGAGTGGTTTTGCATTGTTGCGATCTTATCTCGACAAATTCTGGGGCGAAGCTCTGGAAGCATTCAAAGCGAAGGTAGAGGAGACATAACATGCCGGAGAGAGAATTAAACCAGCAACACACGACGACGCTTGAAGCGGAGGTCAGGGAACTGGAGCCTGTGCGCAAGAGTATCCGCGTGCATGCCGATGCAGCCCGCGCCTTCCGCGTCTTCACCGAGGAGATAGACAGCTGGTGGCCGAGAACCCACCACATCGGCAGCTCTCCTATGAAGCGTGTCGTGGTCGAAGGCAGGCCGATGGGCGCGATCTACACCGACCAGGAGGATGGGACGGTCTGTCCATGGGGCTCGGTGCTGGCCTGGGAACCGCCTCACCGATTCGTGATGGCGTGGCAAGTGAGTCCTAGCTGGCAATATGAACCGGACTTAAGAAAATGTAGCGAGGTCGAGGTTCGGTTTACCCCCGCTGATGACGGAACGACGCTAGTGGAACTCGAGCATCGCGGCTTTGAGCGCCATGGCGGTGCATGCATCAAGATGCGCGAGCAGGTGAACGCCGAGGGTGGATGGGGAGGTTTGCTGACGATGTTTGCGGCCAAGGTGGAGCACAAGGCATGAGAGCGGTTCTATGGTTCCGCGTCGTCGCAATCATTCTGCTGCTCTTTGCCGTAGGTCACACCTACGGTTTTCTGGCCTTCCGCCCGCCAACGGCGGAGGGCCGCGCCGTATGGGATGCAATGAACAACGTGCACTTCTCTGTGGGCCGCTCGACGTTCAGCTACGGCGGCTTCTATAAGGGCTTCGGGCTTTCCATCTCCGCCTTTCAGCTCTTCAGCGCGTGGCTGGCGTGGACGTTAGGGTCGATGGCGCGACGCGGAATTCCAGAGGCCCGCGCCATCGCATGGGGCCTGTTCTTCCTTCAAGTAGTAGGCCTTGTGCTTTCGCTACGGTATTTTGCTATTGTGCCGGCAGTGCTGTCTGCGATCGCAGCTCTCTGCATCTTTCAGGCAGTGAGATCGATCCGTGGCCCATCTCTTGCTTCGGAGTGATGTTTTGTCCGGAGAAGTTCTCAGGTCGCAGAAACAGTGCTAGCTCCTTATTACCTGCGAATTGCAGTAACTGAGAAGCTATGTCCTCTCGTTAAAACTTCTCATTCGCTCGTCTACGATGCATGCTCCTCCCTCCGATGCCATGCGTGCGCCATATGAGTCGAGCGCATATGTGAGCAGATCCTGCGCCAACTCAAACAATACGGGGAGAGCCTCGGAAGTGCCTTGCAAGAAAACCGATGCCGGTCGGGTTGGCATTCAGTTATTTGTGGTAGATTGCTATTTAGTATTCAGTACTCGATTAGATCGATCATCTTCCAATTGCATGGGAGGTCTGGATGCGCGAAGAACAGCACACTGAACAATCGTCAAGCTTTCGGCTTGACGTTCCATTACATGCCCTCCTCACCCAGAAGAGGATGCCTTCCTCTGGCCTGCAGCCAGCGGGCGAAGCCGAGAAGTTTCCCGAGCCAGTCTTTCCCGTATATCCGGATCTGTTGGGACCCGTTGATGAGAATGGCGACTGGACTCCTCCGGAGAAACGCAAGTGGACGCCGGGGCAGGTCTACCATGCGATGCAGGGCTGGTTGTTCCCGTATATTCATTCGCGCGTCACGGCGGGGGATTTTCATCCGCTCATCGCCTATTTGTTCACGGAGTTCAAGTGCAACCTCGACTGCCACTACTGCTGGGCTTTTGACAACAAAGTAAAGGGCATGACCGAGGATACGGCGAAGCGTTCGATCGATTGGCTGCATAGCACCGGTTGCCGGGTCCTCGCTTATATGGGTGGAGAGCCACTGCTTCGACCAGATTTCATCCATCGAATTACTTACTATGCAGCTAAGAAAAACTTCTGGATCTATCTTCCAACCAACGCCCGGTTGTTGCGCACCGATGTCATCGACAAGCTGGCTGATGCTGGCATCTCGACTTTCAATATCGCGGTCGACGCCGTCGAGCTGAAACCGGGTCTACCCAAAGCGCTCGCGCCGATCCGTAAGCAGTTCGATTACCTCGTCCGCAAACAATACGGGTATGGTTATTCCGTCTTCCTCAACATCAATATATGCCGCAATAATCTGGACGATGTGCGCGAGCTTACCGAGATCGCCCATGACAACGGCATCGCGACGGATTATCACATTAATGAGTCCCCATTGCTCGAGCAGGATGAGCACTTCAAGCACGCGGATGACAATGTCACCTATATCTCGAGGGAAGACTGGCCTGCTGTAGAAGAGACGATCCAGTGGCTGACCGAGAAGCAGGATGCCGGGTACAAGATGGTGAACTCAAATACCCGTCTGTGGCAGATGGTTGATTTCATGAAGGGGAATCACTTTCCCTGGAACTGCCGTGCCGGTCAAAACTCGATGATTATCCGTGTCGATGGCACGCTAGCGCCGTGTTTCCCGATGTATACCGCAAGTTATGACTGGGGAGTGGTTGGCGATCACAAGTTCGACACCAAACAATTGGACCACCAGAAAGAGACCTGTCAGACCCACTGTTTTTCTACGCTCAATCACATCCTTGGCTGGTGCTATAACGACCAGCGTGTTATCAAGTTTTTTTTCAAGCAGCTCGCGCATGGCTTTCAGGGAATGAAAGGCCAGATGTAGCATGCAGCAGTTTCAAACATCACCTCGATCGCAAATCGCACGCAGTTGTGCACAAGGAGACGCAAATGCCGGTAACGAGAGATTGTACAAACTGATTTTGAAGCGGAAATTCAGGCGCGTATCGATGCAGAGCGGGCGCGTCTTCGTGCCGAAGCAGGACTGGCACGCATGCGAGAGTTCAAGAAGCCAGTCGAACGCACCTTCACGGCGGCGGAACGGGACTACGTGACGATTCTCTTCGGAGGTCTGACCTGGAAACACGAAGAGATGATCAAGGCAGTTTTCCACGGCAGCGGTTATCGTTGCGAGAACATTCCGACCCCTGTGGTTGATGACTTTCAGGCAGGTAAGGAATTCGGCAACAATGGCCAATGCAATCCGACCTATTTTACCGTGGGCAATCTCGTTCGCTATCTTCAAAAGCTTGAGCAGGAGGGGCTGGCACGCCAGCAGATCATTGACAACTACGTCTTCTTCACCGCAGGCTCGTGTGGCCCTTGCCGCTTCGGCATGTATGAAGCCGAATACCGCTTCGCTCTCAAGAATGCAGGATTTGACGGCTTTCGTGTGTTGTTATTCCAGCAAACAGACGGCATCAAAGCTGCCAGTGGCGAACCGGGCTTAAAGTTCTCAGTCGACTTCGGTATGGGCATGCTCAACGCCCTTAATCTCGGCGACGTCATCAACGAGCTTGTATATCAGGTTCGGCCCTTCGAAGTGCAGAAAGGTGAGACAGATCGTGTCATTCGTGAGTCGGTCAAGACCCTCACCGACACGCTGCGCGGGCGCAAGCGGTGGCACATTATGGATTCTGCCCCGGCGTGGGCGAAGCCATACCTTGAAAAGCATAAAAAAATTGAAGGTATCGGCTGCACGCTCGGCAAGATTGGCCACAATCTGTATGGCAAAGAATATGTAGATGCGTTGCACGCCTGCCGCGACAGCATCAACGCTATTGAAGTCGATCGGTTGCGCGTGAAGCCTGTCATCAAAATCACCGGCGAGTTCTGGGCGCAGACAACCGAGGGTGACGGCAACTTCAACATGTTTGCCTTCCTCGAAAAGGAAGGTGCGCAGGTGCTGGTTGAGCCGATCGCCACATGGATCGCCTACATGATGTACGTCGCCAAGGAAGGGGCGAAGGCACGTGCCGATGCGGAAGCTCCGTATCGTGATCCCAAGTGGTATGAGGTTAAAAAACGCCTGGCCAATGAGTTTAAGGTGTTCAAGAAAACAGGAGGACTGAGCGCCGGGAGCGCCATGTGGACCTATTTTTATCACCGCACCATCAAGCACATGGGCGATACGGCGCACCATCTCATCCCGCAAAAAGAGCTCTCACGACTGGCGCATCCTTTCTACCATCAGCTTGCGCGTGGTGGTGAAGGCTATATGGAAGTCGGCAAGAATGTCTACTACACAGTGAATCACCTGTGCCACATGGTGCTGGCGCTGAAGCCCTTTGGCTGCATGCCTTCAACGCAATCGGATGGTGTCCAGTCGCGAGTCGTCAACAAGTTCAAAGACATGATCTTTCTGCCGATCGAGACCTCCGGTGAGGGCGAGGTCAATGCGCACAGCCGCGTGCAGATGGCGCTCGCCGAAGCAAAGGCAAAGGCGCGAGCGGAATTCGAAGGCGTGTTGGCGGAGACCGGCAAGTCGTTGGAAGAGCTGCGAGATTATGTGAACGAGCATCCTCATCTCAAACAGGCTCTATACCATTTTCCTCACCGAAAGGGTCTGGCTGGGACCGCGGCGCAGTTTGCCTGGCATGTAAGTGATCTGATGAATAAAGATGGGGCATACCGTCGCCATAGTCGCATCGCTAAAGCTGTACAGCAAGTTGCCTGATGAGAAAGCAGCGCGGCTTGGAATAAGAGGAACAATTCATCCAATCCGCATTCTTATCAAGCACGGGTTCGTTTCCTAAGGAGAACGGCTATGCAGCAATTCTTTGTTGGCCTGGACGTCGGTTCCACGACAGTCAAAGCGGTTGTGGTTGACTCTGCGAACGACAAGACGATCTGGCATGATTACCAGCGCCACGAGACGCGTCAGCCGGAAAAAGTGCTGGAATTTTTGCGCCGCATGGAGACGGAGGCTGGTATCGCACCCGGAAACACGCGCATCTTCATCACCGGTTCGGGCGGCGGCCCCATCGCGGAAATGATCGGAGGGAAGTTCGTGCAGGAGGTGCATGCTGTTTCTCTTGCGGTTGAGAAATTGCACCCCGAGGTTTACTCCGTCATTGAGCTGGGCGGTCAGGATGCGAAGATTATCGTTTTCAAGGATGACGAAGAAACAGGACGTAAGAAAAAAATCCCCTCGATGAACGACAAATGCGCGGGTGGCACGGGCGCAGTCATCGACAAGATCAATGCCAAGCTGAAAATTCCCGCCGCGGAACTCTCCAACCAGGGCTATCTCGGCGTCAAGTTGCACAAGGTCGCGGGCAAATGCGGCGTCTTCGCCGAGACCGATATCAACGGGCTTCAGAAAACAGGTACGCCGTCGGATGAATTGATGGCGTCTCTCTTCGAGGCCATTGTGCTGCAGAATCTCAGCGTCCTCACGCGCGGACATACATTGCGTCCGCATGTTCTGCTGCTGGGCGGCCCGAATGGGTTTATCCGCGGTATGCGCGAGGCATGGCAGGCCAACATCCCCCGCATGTGGAAAGAGCGCAAGGTGGAGATTCCTGAGGGATCGACGCCTGAAGAACTGATCAAGGTTCCTGAGAATGCCCAATACTTCGCGGCGCTCGGATCGGTCGAGTTCGGCAAGGACGAAGAGCCTGAGGTGGGCCGCTACCTCGGTACCGATAAGCTTCTCTATTACATCGACTATGGGCGTGCAGAAGAAAAGGCAACCGCTGGCGGCAAGGGACTCGTCGCCGAGGATGCGGAGCTTGTCTCCTTCCAGTCGGACTATCAAAAGAAAAAATTTATCCCGGCACAGTTTGTTCCCGGCCAGGTCGTTTCCGGTTTTGTCGGGATCGATGGGGGATCTACTTCGACCAAGGCTGTCGTGCTCGGAAAAGACGGAGCGATTCTCTGTAAGACCTACCAGCTCTCGAACGGGAATCCGATTCAGGACACCATCGAGATGTTCGAGCAGTTGCGCGAGCAGATCGAAAGCAAAGGTGCGAGCCTGGAAGTTCTCGGTGTCGGCACCACCGGTTACGCAAAAGACATTCTCAAGGATGTGCTGAACGCTGACGTAGCGCTGGTTGAAACTGTCGCTCACACAGAATCCGCGCTCAAGTTTTATGACGATCCGCACGTTATCGTCGATGTTGGCGGGCAGGACATCAAGCTCATCGTTCTCAAGGATGGTCGCGTCAAAGACTTCAAGCTGAACACGCAGTGCTCGGCGGGCAACGGGTATTTCCTGCAATCCACCGCTGAAGGCTTCGGGCTGAAAGTCGAAGACTTCGCAGATATTGCTTTCTCAGCCAAATCGATGCCGTCGTTTGGTTACGGCTGCGCGGTCTTCATGCAGTCGGACATAGTTAACTTTCAGCGGCAGGGCTGGCGTTCGGAAGAGATTCTTGCTGGCCTCGCCGACGTGCTTCCCAAGAACGTTTTCCTCTATGTTGCCAGCATACCGAACCTCGCCGCACTCGGCTCACGTTTCGTGCTGCAGGGCGGCACGCAGAACAACATGGCCGTGGTCAAAGCAGAGGTCGATTTCATCAAATCCAGCTTCCGTGCAAACGGTAAACAGCCGGAGATCATCGTCCACGAGCACTGCGGCGAATCCGGAGCGATCGGCGCGGCGCAGGAAGCGCTGCGTCTGTGGACGAATGGCAAGCAAACGACCTTCATCGGCCTAGAAGCAGTCGCAAATATCCGCTACCGCACGACACGCAACGAGGAAACGCGCTGCTACTTCTGCAAGAACAACTGCCTGCGCACCTTCATCGACGTGGACGTGACCGGCGGACAACAGACGACAGCAACGAGCGAAGATCGCGCCGCTACCTCTGAAGAGATTGCCGAGGTCGCCGCGCATCTGCCCAGCCTCGAAGCGATTCAGGCCAATCTGCCGCCCGTAGAAGCGCACGGCTCATCGTGCAGTACCGGCGGCGGATGCGGCTCTCACGCGCCGTCTCCCTTCAAAGCGAAGGCCGAGCCTCTGATTCAAATCCAGGTATCTCCCGGATCGAGCAAAGTAGTCGAACTGCCGAAGCCGGTCGAATTCCAGCCGCGCAAGACGAAAGTCCCTCTGCGTATGGGGGAGCAACGCCTGATTATCGCCACTTGCGAGAAGGGAACTGTGGAAGACCTCGATGACATGAAGGACATCAAGGCCGACATCGACAAAATCAAGGACGCCAACCCCAACTTCGTTGATATTGCAGCGCACGATACGTTCCGCCACCGTCAGGTTGAGATCGTGGCGGACGCCATTCCTAGCACGAAAGGGCTTTTCATCTCGAAGAGCATCAAGGAACGCGTTTCGCTCATGGAGCGTAGAAAAGATTTCCGCGTCGGCATCCCGCGCCTGCTCAACACTTATTCTTATGCTCCGCTCTTCAACGCGTATTTCGCCAGCCTTGGCCTGAAATCTGAAAATATTCTCTATTCCGACTACACCACGCCGGAACTCTATCGCGCCGGCGCAAGCCGCGGCGCCATCGATCCCTGCTACCCGTCGAAGATCGGCATTGCGCATGTGTATAACCTGTTGGCGACGAAGCACAACAAAAAACCTCTCAATGCGATCTGGTTCCCGATGTATGACGTGCTGCACACGCATCTCGTAAACCTCACCGGGTCGAATGCATGCCCGACCGTAACGGCAACGCCCGAAACTGTAAAGGCCGCATTTACCAAAGAGAGCGACATCTTTGCTGAAAACAACATTCTCTATCTCGATCCAATCCTCAATCTTCAGGACCAGAGAATTTGTGCAGATCAGATGTACAAGGCATGGGGACCGGTTCTCGGTCTAAGCCGCGATGAAAATGAGCGGGCATTGGAAGCAGGTTTCAAAGCGCTGCATGCCTGCGAATCGGATATCCGCCGCCAGGCACGCGCAACGCTCGATCAACTGGAGCGCGAAGACCGCATCGGCATCGTAATGCTGGGGCGCGTCTATCACCATGATCCCGGCCTGAACCACGAGATCATGGAAGAGTTCCAGAAGCTGGGCTATCCGGTCTTTTCGCAGAGTACATTGCCAGTCGATGAAGATATTCTGGATCGGCTCTTCGGTGACGAAGTGCGCGCCGGGCTTATCACGCATCCACTCGATATCTCCGACGTTTGGAAGAACCGTTATTCGACCAGTACAAACCACAAGGTATGGGCTGCAAAATTTACGGCCCGCCATCCGAATCTGGTCGCTCTCGAAGTATCAAGTTTCAAGTGCGGTCATGACGCCCCCATCTACGGGGTCATCGAGGGAATTATCGAGCAATCGGGGACACCTTACTTTTCCTTCAAGGACCTGGATGAAAACAAACCTTCAGGCTCCATCCGGATCCGTGTAGAGACGATTGACTATTTCCTGCGGCGCTATCGTGAAGACATCATCAAACGGCGGAACATCGAACGAGATATTGAAGGGCAGCTCGCAGCACTCGAGCAGTCGCTTCGCAGCCAGTCTCAGGGCCATCCTGAAATGTCGATGGCGGGTGATTAATAAGAAAACGTAGAGCGATTCTTGCAATATCAGACTGTCACGTTTTTCTTCGAGAGGCTCTCGGCTCATCGACTATATGGCAGCAACGTGGAATTCTCTCAATACATTCGTCCTTTCAAATCTTGCGCACCGTCCTGTTCGTACGCTTCTGAGCATTTTAGCGATCGCGGTTGAAGTCGCGATGATACTGACGCTGGTTGGCGTCAGCTATGGCACGCTCGACGGGACAGCCCAACGGGCGCGCGGAGTAGGCGCGGACATCATGATCCGACCTCCTGGCTCTTCCTTCATCGGACTCAGCTCTGCGCCGATGACCGAAGCACTGCTCCCGATGCTGGAAAAACAGCCTGGCGTCACAATGGCTTCGGGAACCGTGATCCAGCCTTTGGAAGGACTGGATACGGTCACTGGTCTTGATCTCGGCCAATTCACAAGGATGAGTGGAGGATTTCATTTCATCGAAGGAGGGCCATTTCAAAAAGACGATGACATTCTGATCGACGAATTTTATGCCCGAGAGAAGCATCTCCACACAGGAGATACCTTCAATCTCCTCGGCCGTGACTGGCACGTGGCCGGCGTATTCGAGTCGGGTAAACTTGCGCGTATCTGTGTGAGACTTCCGGTGCTTCAGGAGCTGACTGGCAATCCGCACCGCCTGAGCCAGATTTATCTAAAGATGGATCATCCTGATCACGCCCAAACGGTAGTGAACGAGCTAAAGAAGAAGTTGAAAGGCTATCCCATTTACACCATGGAGGAATTCACCTCCATGCTTACAATCAGCAGCGTAGGCCTGCTGCGAAACTTTATTGGAGTCGTGATCGGCGTTTCGATTGTTGTTGGCTTTATTGTTGTTTCGATGGCGATGTACACGGCAGTGCTGGAGCGCACCCGGGAGATTGGTATTTTGAGATCGCTCGGCGGCTCTTCTTCCTTGATCTTCAGCCTCCTTCTCAAGGAGACCTTGATTCTGGCCCTCGCAGGCACGGCGACGGGTATCGCGTTTACCTATTTGATGAAGTGGTCGATAGAACATATCGGCCATTCCAGTCTTACGCAGGAGACGGTATACGCCTGGTGGCCCATCGCAGCCGCAATCGCCGTCACCGGCGCGGTGCTCGGCACCCTCGCTCCTGCATTCAAAGCGATACGACAGGATGTGACAGAGGCTCTTTCCTACGAATAAGACTCTTTCTTCAGGCAGCTGCCAAAAAGTTCAGTCTGTTTTTACTTCTTGGTTCCTTCGCCTGCAGTTTCTGCCTGTTGGCGCAGGGCGTGAATGACGACGCGAAGCATCTCCTCTTCCGGAGCGGGTTTGCCGGTCCAGATTTCAAACTGGCGGGCGCCCTGGTGGACGAACATCTCGACACCGGTGATGACGGGAATGTTCTTTTCGCGGGCCATGCGCAGCAGCGGCGTGTCGATAGGGTTATAGACCATATCGAAGACGAGGCGCGCGTTGATTTCTTTCGGTTCGAGAATGTGGTTCGGCTTCACGCCGTGCATGCCGATCGGCGTTGCGTTCAAAATGACGTCGAATTGCGTTTTAGCGAGCTGTTCGCGCTTGAAGGTTTTGGCCTTGGCCTGACGCGCTAGCTTCAGGCCATCTTCGGCAGTGCGATTGAGGATGAAAACCTCCGCCCCTTTTTCCTTGAGTCCGAAGACGGCTGCGCGGGCTGCGCCACCCGCTCCCAGTACCAGAACCTTTGCTCCTTTGAGCTGCAGGCGCCGTTCCAGCGGACGGACCACTGCCGCAACATCGGTATTGAAGCCGTAGAGCTTGCCGTCCTGTGCACGTATGACGGTATTGCAGGCCCCGATTTTTTCCGAGACCGGGTCAGTTTTCTCCAGATGCTTCAGGATGTCTTCCTTGAGCGGCATCGTCACGGCCAGTCCGTGGATCGGGACTTCGCGGACCAGCGTCAACAGGTCGCTCATTTTATGAGTTTGCAGCGCCAGGAAGACAGCATTGACCGTCTCGCGGCGAAAGGCTGTGTTGATCATCAGCGGCGAGAGTGAATAGCGAACGGGGTCGCCGGCGACTCCATAGACACGGGTCGAAATGTCGAGCTGATCGATACGGTAGGTTTCGTGCAGCGTGCGGGCCGCAATTTGCCCAGGGCCGGTTTCTTCGCCCGGCGTGGCGGCAGCGAAGGTAAAGACGCTCCCGGCGCGGATGCCGAGGACACGGCTGATGATCCCCTGATCGCCCATGCAGATGCCGATCAGGTTGGCCATGTCACGGGTGCGCTCCAGGAAATGCATCATGGTAACGTTGTCGGCCAGGCTCTTCGCGGTCGAAACAATCTTGATGAACTCCGGCTCATAGGGACGGATGCGCTCGAAGATTCCGTCGAGATCCTTGGTGGCCGTAAAGTCGTGGTAAGAGATGATGAGGGCCGC
>Ga0206946_1162_pt1 | contig 15419 bp, 8 predicted proteins | sample Alteio_BWOrgHeat_2_FD_152965 | JGI IMG/M metagenome (GOLD analysis project Ga0206946, IMG submission 152965) | Enriched cells from forest soil in Barre Woods Harvard Forest LTER site, Petersham, Massachusetts, United States -... | ecosystem: Environmental > Terrestrial > Soil > Temperate forest > O... | reverse complement strand
TGCTCAACCTTTCTCTTATCCTTCCCTTCGGGCATCTCACCGGCCTCGCATGGCGCTTCGCCGCTATTGGCTTCGCCATCCAGGCCCTGATGAATGTCTTTTCCCTGCTCGGTCCCGTCCCCATCAACAACCGCATCATCAAATGGACTCCTCAATCCCTCACCGCCAATTGGAAAACCGAGGAGGCCCGCTGGGACCTCTATCACTGGTTCAGGACTTGCTGCCTCATCGCTGCCTTTGTGCTCCTCGCCGTCAGCCTCGGGCTCCGCTGACCGGTCTCACAGTGCCTGACAAGGAGATTGTTTATGCACAACGCTCTCCCCCTTTCTCCCGCCGTTCTCGTCTCCGTTGGGATAATTGTGATCGGTTGTTTCTACCTTGCATCTCCTCAGCGAATCCTGGGTTCCTTTGGTCTCAAGCCGCCAGCACCCGATGCTGACACTCGTGCGTGGCTACGTCTGAAAGGAATCTGGGACGTCGCATCTGGATTGGCCGTGCTGACCCTGATGCTGACTACGGACAGCCGGACGGTAGGCATAGTTCCTCTAGTTTTCGCCCTCATCCCTTTTGGCGACATGTCCAACATTTTGGTGTCTGGCGGGCGAAAGGCCACAGCGTTCTCTGTTCATGGCGTAACCTGCGCGGTGATGCTCTTCGCCGGCCTTTTGTTGATCCAGACCATTTGAGAGAAACGCCTCTGACCGTTCTTGTCGGCCGTGAGGATCGGATCGCGATCAGCCATGCTGGAGATGGCGATCCATTGGTCTTCGAAGCCGACATCAACGCGCTCCTCGCCGAATAGGCGAACGTGCAGCTTATTTTTGCCCACAGGTGCGAATTCGTCCTGAAAAGTCGGCAAGTGTCATGAGATCTCACGGCGAATCAGAGAATCAATATCGCCGTCGCCATGGGCGTTTCTCATTACTAATCTAAGCATTTGTTGTTAACACAATGGGCTGGCACAATACGCTCAGCAACCAAACGGGATTGACGTTCATGCGCTATCAATCCCGCATAAGCCTGCTGTCCTAAGTCCGAGGCTCCGTTCCCCGCACAATGCAAGTGAGCATCTCCGTATATTTCAGCAGGGATGGCGGAAGCTTGGTGGCCGGCAATGCGTTGGCATTTTCGAATATGACGAACTGGTATTCGACGCCCCGTGATGCGGCCTGAGAGAAAGAATTGAAGACTCCGAGACCACCGATGTTCTCGAAACGACTGCCTGTGGCGCATGCAGGAAACGAACACTCGCAGTCTCAATGACTGATTTTCGACGGAGAGACTCCTCGGAGGAAAACCCCTCTCCTGCGGAATAATAGATTGGAGGCTCCGTATCCAACAGCCTAACTCAGCGACTTTACATTCGGGTAGAGGTGTTGAATGAGAGCGACATCGCCACTACTCAGATCACTAGGTATCGTGAAGTACCGTTTGGACTCTTGCTCGAATTGCCGTCTATGTCGTTTCCTTTCTGCCTCCACAGCGTCTCTCTCTGCCTGCTCTCTAAGAAACCGCTCGGCCCGTGTCTCCTCAAGCTTGCTCGCGGATAATACGGGAGTCGGTGCTGGGGTGATTTTTTTTCTCAGCCTTTCCTCGGTGATCCCAAATGCCGCGAGGGAATACATCATAATCGAAGCATAGTCGCATTCCCCATTTTGGAAGACGCGGTACAAACTTATTTGCTTCTCGTAATTAGATGAATGTATCTCGCTCAGGGAATATCTGAATATCCACTTGGGGTTGTATTGTTCGTGTCCGAGACCGACGCAATGCCCCATTTCATGCAATATGGTGTATTGCGCCGGTGCAGGGCTGTTCGATTTATGAAACATCACTTTTTGTTCTCCGCCCTGCCTTCCAATCGGAGACTCCCCATGTGTTGATTCACCCAGCTTAACGCCCGTTTCAACAAACACAACATAGTCCGCCGCCAAACCCGCTGAAGCCTTCTCGCGCGGAATGAAGATCTCTTTGGCACCCCGCCGGTTGAAGTGCTCAATCCAAGTCTCGGCCCACTCGCGGTTTGCCACGTCAACAGCGAATACATATGGAATCGGCCCATTCCAGGATTTGCCATCAATGTAGACGCTCATGGCCAACGAGTATAGCACGGTGGAAATCCGGGAATTGAAGAGCTATGGGACTGAATTTCCGGACAGAAGGTTGGCGGACAGAATCCACGACCTGCCTTGGTTTGTGGCTGGTTAGCGCCGCACAATATCTCCCGCGGTTTTGAAATATTGCGGTTCTGCGGGCTGGATGCAATGCTGTTGGTTCCAGCCACTCCGACAGTTCTCACTCGGAGAAGGCCTGCAAGCTGAAGCCGTTCTGTAGGGGTGAGCAGCTCGCGGCGGGCATGGTTGAGGAGTGTAGCGAAAACGAGGGTTTTCAGGACAGCCGGGGGGTGTCCGGATTATGCCCTATTTCGCTGGTCAAAAGTGTCTCACAACTTATCTTGAAATCAGTGTCCGAAATGTCCTTGGCTTGCTAAGATCTGGGACATGCGCATCGGCTACGCTTGAGTCTCGACCGAAGACCAGACCCTTGACCTTCAGAAGGACACACTGAGGCGCGCCAAATGTCGGGAGATCTAAGAACAGGCCAGCGGGAAAAATACTGGCCTGCCACAACTCGAAGGATGTCTCAAGAGCCTTCGTGAGGGCGACACCCTTGTCCTGTCGAGACTAGGCCGGCTAGGAAGAAGCTTTGCCGATCTTGTCAGGCTTATTGCCGAACTCGAACAGCGAAAAAATCAGAGCGATGCGAGACAGACAGGGTCGTCTTTAGTGAAGGCAGCAACTGCTGGTTCACGTCATCTTGACTTGCGGTTGCGACCATTACATTGTAATGGCGAAGAGGAACATCGCAGCAGATGCGTCACCGAACCCGGTGCTCGTTCTGAGCGATGCCAGAAGTGGAATCAAGCATGTCATATAAAGGTTCTCCCGGTTGCGTTGGATCACTGGTTGCGGCCGCAGTAACGGCGAGAATACGGATGCGTTCGTTGAGGGGAAGAGTGAGCGTCTTTGCACCAGGGGGAACGTTGATCGTATAGGCAAAAAGATACGAGTAGTTATAGATCTCGTTGCTGCCATCGGTACCGTGGCGATGCGATGCATACCAGGCCACGGGTGAGCGCTTGATGAAGCCCGGCGTGAGTCCAACCATTGCGGGAGCCATCATCGGACCATGAGCGTCGAGGTAGGCAAGCATGCGCCTGGCACGTTTGGCTTGTGGGCTTTCGTCTCCCGCTGCCGGGGTTGCCGGTGGAGGCACGGGAATGGTCTTCCACTGGCGGTTGTCCCATTGGCCGATGTAGCCGGTCCAATTCTGAATCGTGAGGCCAACTGGCGCGTCGCCGATCTGGAAAGTTGCTTTCTGGTCTCCCGCATAGGCAGCAGCAAGGAGGTATAGGCGGTTGAATTTGCCTTCAGGCAACGTGATGATTTGGCCATGCGCTGTCACCGCGTTGGGTTTGCCTTCGGCCGCCGGAGCAAGATCGAATTGCACACCATCGTAGTCGATCGCAGCGGGCAACAATTCAGCCGGCAACGCATGACCCACATCATCGAACCCGCCGGCAGAGGGGCGCCCATCGAGAGTGGCCACGGATACGTCGTAAGGCAATAAGATCGGCTTGAATTGTTGAGCAGATAATCTCGCCTGAGATGGTGCGAGTTTTAAGGCAAAGGTACGGGGTTGATAGGGAGAGAAGTCTGTGATCAGCTCGCCCTTGGCGAAGGTTGCCGCTCCAACTTCTTCTTCAGCGCCGTTGATTTCGCGTGCAGAGGAGATGAATGACGGGAACGCCAGATGGACGTCCTTTTGTGGCCTGCCTGTTTCTTCAACCAGGCGAACGACAATCTCGTCGCCCTGCTCGGCTTGCTTCACCGCCATCACGCGCACGTGACTATTGTTGACACTAAGCATCGAAAAGCTCTTTCCCAATGCACCCTCATGTTTGGGGCTTTCAAAGGCGATGAGCGGCTGATTTAGGCGAATTCCCTGCCAATTTGTTTCTCCTGCTTGCCAATCTCCGGCGTGACCCGCAAGCCCGTACTTGAACTCATGATGTCCCCAATCCTGTGTTGACTGATCGCTGTAGGCCGTGCCTGCCGGGCTTATGCCCGGGGTGCGCAGAAGAGTCAGGCGCAGGGTGTGGTCATCAGGTTTGTCGGAACCGTGTTTGTAGTCGGAGAGCACCGTCACGCCGTAAGCTCCGCTCTTATCGGTCAGATCGAACCACTGATGCGACGCCACTTCGTACTTCCGTTCGTCGTTGTTGCCGCGTTCGATCTTGCCAATGTCCCAGTTGTAGGTAGCCTTCGGATTCGATGCGGTAAGCGGAAGCGTGGCCTTCAGATTTGCTTCTGCCGTCTTCCAATCGACCACATTGCCAAATTCCACACGATTCCCGGCATCGCCAGCCGCAAGCCTGATGGTCTGCACAAACGTTGAGCCTTCGGTCTCGCGCACCACCTGCAACGCGACACGCGCAGGGCCGCCTTCGAGGATTTTTACCTTGACTGGATTCGAGACATAAGCACGGGGCGGCTTTTGCTGATCCGCCCAATCCATGTTCCAGGCGGGCCATTCCTGCGGCTTATCCGTCTTGATGGCCAGGCGGGCTGGAGCTGAAAGGAGTTCATGCTGGATTGACTTGTCGTAGATGCTGGTGACGTCGCCGTTTCCGTCTACTTTCACCCGATAGCGGCCATTCTCCAAAGATGATTCGGTGATCTTTAAAGTGTTCGCGCCAGACGCCGCAACTGCAGGCTGGACGTCATACACGGCAAAGCCGACCGAAGGCACCTTGGCCAGGAAGACAACCTTGACACCATCCTTGGTTGACTCTGCTGTTTGTGCCGCAACCTCCTTGTCATCCGGTCCTACGACGCGCACAGCCTTGGGAGCGCCATCGGGGAAGACGATGTTCGCTTCGACGATATCTTCGCGGCTGATCGAGAGTGGGTTGTAGACTACTACAGCCGTGCCCTTCACCTGCGTATTGAGGCCAGAGGCAGTTGCGTCGACAGCGCTTTTCAGTACCAGGCCGAACTGGTTCAAAGCAACGTTCTGGTCGTTCCACGCGTACTCATATGCCTTGGGAGTCGCAGTGCCCGGAATGAGGTCATGGAACTGTCCGCCCATCACCAATGTCCAGGCGTTCGTGAGCCGCTGCTTTGGATACGGCCTACCGCCCAGCCACTCGGCTGCTACTGAGGCGCGCTCGGCAGCGTCCGCCAAAACTTCGTTCTCGCGGTTCCAGCGCTTCATGTACGCTTCGGAGGTGAGGGATCCGGCGGAGTGTTCAGTAAGCTCAAGGTCACCCGAATAACGAGGCAGGCGACTTGCCTCCTCGGGTTTGATATCCAGGAACATTTTCTCCGAACTCGCCTGCACCACACGAAGTGGCCCGTCGCCTACTTTGACCGCTGACTCTTTCGCCGTTGGATCCGAGGGATTCGGAAGAACCGCAGTGCCCTGAGTCACAATCGCCTCCATCAACTTGACGGAAGGTTCGCGTGGAGAGCCACCAATATCGCCGGTTCCGTAGTAACGGTAGTCGATATAAAGCCCACTCGACTTGCCATCGCTCTGCGCGCGGCGGATCCAGGTATTGCTCTTGGTCAGATCTTCTGTAATGTTGCCGCTGTAATCAGTGGCGTTAAGGGCGGCAATCACACTCTTGCCATCCGGCCCTTCCCACACGCCGACGTTGAACGGAATGCCCTTCGGTGTATCTTGCGCCGAACCAGGCCCACCCGCAGTGGTCGCTGAATGCCACGTCAACTTCTGGGTGGAGAAACCCTTTATGCCGGTGTGCGCCAAAATGCTGGGTAGCGACGCGGGGAATCCAAAACAGTCCGGCAGCATGTACTCTGCGCTCGTCCGGCCAAAGTCGCGGCGGAAGTATTCCTTGCCATAGAGTATTTGGCGAATGATCGATTCCGCAGAGGGGTTGTTGACGTCGTTCTCTTCCATGGAAGAGCCCGCGACAAACCATCTCCCGGCCGCGACATACTTCTGGAGTCTTTTGTAATCAGTCGGGTAGTACTCTTTCATTAGCCGGTAACGATTGGCTCCGCTGAAGTTGAAGACGTAGTGTGGGTACTTCTCAAAGAGCGCGAAGTTATCCCGCATAGTTCGCGACAGGTATTCTCCGATGACCATCGGATATTCCCACCGCCACTCAGTATCGAGGTGGGCATACGGAACCACATAGAGTGTCGCATTCTTGCCGGAATCCAACACTGCGGGAGGTTCTGGGGCATTAACAGGTTTGAGTGGCGGAGGCGCCGCGACTTCGGCTTCAGTGGTCGCACCTTGCTGTGCCGTGAACGTGCCCTGCATGTCGAACGGATCCACGAACAGCGCACCCTTCATCTCCGTTTTTGAACTCAGTATCCCGTTAAACGTAATAATCAGGTTGGTGCCACCGTCATCGATCCCATACTGCAACATGACCTGATCGTCCTTGATCGATCCAACCACGTCGACGGGCTGTTCACCTTCCATATTGCAGGTGCCCGTAACCTTCTCCCCTTGCTGTTTCAAGTTGCAAACGGATGTGAATGTTTGCCCGGCTACCGAACCGCTGATCCGCCATATTCCGGGAATATCTGATGCGGCAGCAGGAATCGCCGCAAGCAAAATGATTACCTTGAAAACCTTCATGATTGGCCTTTTCATTTCTGGATATGTTGGTTCAGCCTCACCCATCCCATCGGCAGCTTTTCCAAGGTCAGACATCAGGAATTCTGGTGAGTATCCCTTTTGTGGAAGATTGGACGGTTGCCCTGAATATTCCCGCCAATCATACGGTCTAACACCCCGTTGTGGAAGACAACGCATAATCGACTGCCAGGTGGCGCGAAGGCAAGAAGCTGAATTTCGGTGGTGGCAATGGCAGGTTTTTCATTTGCCGAGTCGCTTGGCTCGATCGTTGAATGAGATTCGTTAGTTTTTGGATGGCCGGATTAGTAACGACAGGTCGGCCGGTCCTAACAGAGGGATGTCAAGGAAAAATTCTCCCCCTTTCTCTCCGAGCGGAGATGGATGTTGTGACTTGCATCCAGTCCATCTCAGTTCCGGAGAGGCTGTGGGCTCGCCGCGTATGTCGGACAGACCAAGCAGTTGGCGGTTTGAACTCGACGGTTTCATGACGCCATGGTCATTCGACGCCTTCGGTTCTGGAAGCTACGCAAGCAGACGGGTTGGTATTAGTGGGCCAACCATGGTCCTATCTGAGACTCGAGGCCTACAGCTTTTTTGGGTTATCCGAGGGGGCATACGGTGCATTTGGAGGCTCGGAGCTGAACGACAGCAGGCGGGGCCTAACTCATTGATGGATACTCTCCCTCAACCCGAGCGTGGCAAGAACCGATTGGCTAGCCATCGGGTAAGTAAACCTGAGCCTGCCTGGTTGCTGTAAACGCTCAAGCTGCTTGCGATTTCAGATGTTCTGCGTCGAAACGTTCTCCTTTTTTCCAAAGTGTCAACGTAATGGCCGCGACCTTGCGTGCGAGCGTGAGGCGAGCCATTTCCGGCTTCATCCCCTTGGCCAGCAATCCTGCGTAAAAGTCCTGCAGGGGCCCGGCGCAAAGACTGGCGCTCATGGCCGTACTTTTGAAGATCCTCTTCATCTCGTGGTTGTGATTTTGATTCAGACCACGGATCTGTTGTGGCTTTTTGGAACGTTGCAGTTGTCCGTCCACATAACGATGCTGCGCGCTGTCGTGCGTCTCCACTCCCAGACCGCTGTAGGTCCACAGCTGCCGCTTGCTACGGAAGCGGTGGGGCGTCTGCATCAGGGCCAGCAATAGGGCAGCCCGCGGCGGGCCGATCATGGGAATCTGGCGTAATATTTTCACGGCCTGATGTTTCCGGCTTTCGGCCAAAAGCTCTCCTCGCACCGTGTGCCGCACAACCGACAGTGCATCCAGCTGCTGATAGAACAGCTCCGCTCGGCGGCGCACGCCGGGTTGCGCAATCTTGCCCAGCCACTCCAGGCGATGGCGCTATCCATAAACTTGCTTCCCTGCGCAGGGAATAGCCCAGCTTCGATACACAGCCTTCATCCGGGTCATGACACGCGCCTGGTCTTTGGTGATGGTCAGATAACTCCGCGCCACCTCCTTCAAGGGCCGAACTCCGTGCTCGCCGTGATAGACGGGCCGCAGCAGGTTCGAGCGCAGCAGTTCAGCCAGCTTCCGGGCATCGATTCGGTCACTTTTGCTGCCTTCTTTCAGATCGTCATTGCGACGTGGATCACACACCACAAGCTTCGTGACATGCGGCTTCAGCAGGTCATACAACCACGCAGCCCAAGTGCCATCGCCAAAACGAGATGAGAGATCGCTGACCGTAAGGATAAAACGTTTTCGCCTCGTCGCTCGCAGATGAATTGCTCGGTCTTCTGAATCCCCCCAAACGCAAATGTTCAAAAATGGAATTTCTGCGCTAAACTTACCGGACTGTACGTAGGGCCCTTGAAATGCTCCTCAAAAGTGTCTGATCAAAAGCAAATCTGGCGCATGGTATTCCCTATAGCGCTCCTCGCGCTGGTGCTAGGGACGACGCTGGGAGAGGTCTGGCATCATCATGCCAATTCTCTCCCTGACACCTGCCCGATCTGCCAGCTGAGCCATCAGGCCATCGAACCGCCGCTGGCAGGCGCTCTTGTATACATTCTGGTTCCTACAGGATCTGGGCCAGAGCCTCAACACTATAATTTCACTCCTAGTCCCGCCGCACGGCACATACCCGTGCGCGCGCCCCCCGCATAACAACCTCGTCGGGTCGGTTACGTGCCGCTCGAGGCACGCCAATCTCTGTACTGCCCTCTACAAGAAGGCTGAACGCCTATGCGCATACCACCTTTGCGTCTTCCAATTTTGCTAGTTACAGTGTCGCTCTTCGGAGCTGCAGGTGCGCAATCCCCCCTGGCACCAAGCCAGTCGCCGTCGCACCCACCGGCGCAGGCGCTTGCCCAGAATCAAGGATCGGTGACCATTGCGCTCGACGACGCCATCCAGATGGCACTCCGGCACAACCACAATTTGCTGGCCGCCCGAACAACGATCCAGCAGAACCAGGCCGAAGAAACTACAGCGAATCTTCGGCCGAATCCGGTGCTTTTAGGCGACGCTCAGTTTTTGCCGGTCTTCCAACCGAGTCAATTCAGCTCCGATTACCTCGACAATACGGCACAGTTCGACCTGGGTGTCAGCTATCTGTTTGAGCGAGGCAAGAAGCGACAACACCGTCTGCAGGCGGCCAAGGACCAGACGGCCGTGACACGGTCGCAGGTCGCGGACAATGAGCGCAGTCTTGGCTTCAGCGTTGCATCGCAGTTCATCAATGTTGAACTCGCCGAATCGACGCTTGAACTGGCCATGCAAGACCTCAAGAGTTTCCAGAACACGGTAGACATCGGCGAAGCGCGCTACAAAGTAGGTGACATCGGCGAAGGCGATCTGCTGAAGATCAAGCTTCAGATGCTTCAGTTCCAGACCGACGTGTCCGCGGCGCAGCTCGCTAGGGTTCAGGGACTCTCGGATTTAAGGCAGATGCTCGGATATGAGTCGATAGCCCCGGACTACGACGTAGCTGGGGCGTTTGAGTATCAGCCGGTCAAAGGTAATCTCGAAGACTTTCAGGCAAAAGCCCTGCTGAGCAGGCCGGATTTGCAGGCGGCGCAGCGAGGAGTGACCGCCGCGACCAGCCAGCACGAATTGCAAAAGGCCATCAGCAAAAGAGATGTCACGGGCCAGGTCAACTATACGCACATCAGTTCTCTCAATACTGTTTCCCTTTTTGGACAGATCCAGATGCCGATTTTCGACCGCAACCAGGGAGAGATCGCCCGTACGGGCTTCGCCATTACGCAAGCTCAGGAGCAGGAGAAATTCGCGAATGGACAAGTGCTGACAGATGTGAGGGACGCCTTTGAAAACCTGCAGACCAACGATCAAATCGTTGGCCTCTATCGCTCGGGCTATCTCGATCAGGCGCAGCAATCGCGTGATATTAGCGAATATGCCTACAGGCACGGCGCAGCGAGTCTGCTCGATTTTCTTGACGCGGAGCGCAGCTATCGGACTACACAGCTAGGCTACCGCCAGGCGCTCGCTTCGTACCTGCTCGCGCTCGAACAGCTTCGCGAAGCTGTAGGAACAAGGAGCTTGCCATGACGACTACGCCTCTTGCGCGCCGCAACCGCAGGTTTCAAAGTGCGGGGGCGCTCGCTTTCGTATTTACGCTCACGGCCTGCAACTCGAATGATCGCAGCCAGGCGAGCAAGATGACATCCTATTCCACGACTGCCTCGGCCTCTGCATCACCCCAGCTCTTCACATTGCCGCAAGACCAGATGTCGCACGTGCAAGTCGTCACTGTTCATCCCACCGAGTTAACGCGCACACTGCGGCTCACGGGCGCCGTGGCCTACAACGCTTTCAAAACCACCCCGGTCATTACTCAAGTTGGCGGACCCGTCAGCCGGATTCTGGTGGTGCCCGGCCAGCATGTCAGAGCAGGTCATCCGATGCTCGAAGTGAGTAGCCCCGATTATTCGCAGTTGCTGGACGCCTATTTGAAGGCCGCAGATTCCTACCGTCTCGCGGACAAAAACTACGTCCGCTCACTGGACCTCTACCAACACCACGCCATTGCGCAGCGCGACCTTGAGCAGGCCGAATCGGACCGCAACCAGGCTCAGGCGGATCTGAACGCAGCTGATCAGGGAATGAAAATTCTCGGGATCAAGAATCCGGCCGATCTGGCGAAGGCTCCTGCTTCGGCGCAAGTTCCTGTGCTTGCTCCTATCGACGGCGAAGTAGTCGAGCGTCTCGTCTCGCCCGGTCAGGTCGTGCAGGCAGGCCAGACGCAGGCCTTCACGATTTCAGACCTGAGCACGGTATGGGTTTTGGCAAATGTGTACCAGGCGAGCCTCGCTTCCGTCCGCAGAGGAGATGATGTCGTTGTCCAAACGGATGCATATCCCGACAGCTTTCACGGAAGGATTTCTTATGTCTCGCCAGCTCTCGATCCGAACACGAGAACGTTGCAAGCACGCATCGTTGTGGACAATCCCGGCGAAAAATTGAAAAAGGATATGTATTGCACTGTCACCGTGACAGCAGGCTCGATCTCGAATGCCACCGCCGTGCCCGACTCATCCGTCCTCCGCGATGAAAACAACCAGCCGTTCGTCTACGTCGCCCTCGGCGCAAATCAGTTTGGCAGGCGCGACGTGGACATTGGCCAAAGCCAGAATGGCCAGACGCAAATTCTACAAGGCATTTCCGTTGGAGAGAAGGTTGTGGGCGATGGCAGCTTATTTATTCAGTTTGCTAATTCGCTACAACACTGAGGGGACGGCTTCGAATGATCCATCACGTCATCCAGTTCGCTTTGCGTCAACGGTTATTGGTCCTGCTCGCTGTGGGATTCATTGCCGTCGCTGGAGCGATATCGTTCAAGCACATGCCTGTGGACGCCTACCCCGATCTTTCTCCACCGATGGTCGAAATCATCACCCAGTGGCCAGGACACGCAGCCGAAGAAATCGAGCGCTTAGTTACGGTCCCGACTGAAGTGGAAATGAATGGCGTACCGAAGATGTCCGTAATGCGCTCGATTTCTCTGTATGGGCTCTCGGATGTCATCTTGACATTTGACGAAGGGGCCGACGACTATTTCGCGCGCCAGGTGGTCTTCCAGCGCGTAAGCGAGGTGACTTACCCATCCGGTGTAACACCCACCCTCGCGCCGCTCGCGAGTCCGTCGGGATTAGTCTACCGATACGTCATTGAAAGCCCTGATCGCATACCGCAAGAGCTGAAGATCTACGAAGACTGGGTCATCGAGCGCGAATACAAGCAGGTGCAAGGGGTTGCGGACGATTCGGGTTTCGGGGGCACCGTGATGCAGTATCAAGTGCTTCTCGACCCGGCAAAAATTTACTCTTACCACATCACGGTGCCGACCGTCCTGCAGCAGCTCTCCGTCAATAATTCCAATGCCGGCGGCGGATTCTATTCACAAGGCGGTCAGTTCTACTATGTTCGCGGTCTCGGGCTCGTCCGCGACACGTCAGATATTGGCAACATCGTCGTCGGCACCCAAAATGGGGTGCCAGTGCGTATTCGCGACATCGGTGAAGTTACGATCGGAAACGCTCCCCGCCTGGGCGAGTTTGGCTTTAACAAAACAGATGATGCCGTCGAGGGCGTCATCATGATGCGGCGCGGCGAGCAAACGCAGAATGTACTGAGAGGCGTCGAAGAAAAAACCCAGCACCTCAACGAACATATTCTGCCGCCCGACGTAAAAGTGCGGCCTTACTACGACCGAAGCGACCTCGTTCAACTGACAATCAACACGGTCGAACACAACATGGTGCTGGGGATGGCTCTCGTCCTAATCGTCCTCATGTTTTTCCTGGGGAATATTCGCGCCGCAGTGATCGTGGCGCTTACAATCCCTCTGGCTCTACTCTTTTCATTCATTTTTTTGCATGCGCGCGGAGTTCCGGCGAACTTGCTATCGATCGGCGCAATCGATTTTGGAATTCTCATCGACGGAACCCTAGTGATGGTGGAGAACATCTTCCGCGAATTGGGCGCGCGCGAAGGCCAAAACTACGACCTCCGAGCGGTGATATTGGCAGCAGCGAAGGACGTCGATCGCCCGATCTTCTATTCTGTTGCGGTCATCATTGCGGCCTACTTACCGATCTACGCGCTCAGCGGGCCTTCAGGAAAATTATTCAAGCCAATGGCGGACACAGTGTGGATCGCGCTCGTGGGGGCATTGATTCTAACCCTCACATTCGTTCCCGTCATGTGCGCTTATTGGTTCAAAAATGGTGTGCGCGAACGCGTGAACAAGCCCTTTGAATGGTTACGCAAAAAGTATGCGGAAGAACTCGACTGGTGTCTTGACCACCCGAAGATCACAATGCTCGTGGCCACCTTAATTTTTGCGGCCACGCTCTTACTCATCCCTTTCATCGGCGGAGAGTTTATGCCTCACCTCGACGAAGGCGCGCTATGGGTGCGCGCAACTATGCCGTATACGGTTTCGTTCGAGGAAGCGAGTAAGTTCTCGCCTCAGGTTCGCAACATCCTGATGAAGTATGCGATGGTGACCGATGTCGGCTCCGAACTTGGCCGCCCGGACGATGGCACGGATCCCACTGGGTTCTTCAATGACGAGTTCTACGTGGGCTTGAAGTCTTACAACGACGGTTCATGGAAGAGCGGAGCGATCCATAACAAGGCCGAACTGACGGAGGACATTCAGAGGCAGCTCAAAGCATTTCCGGGGGTCATCTTCAATTACACCCAACCCGCCGAAGATGCCGTCGACGAAGCCTTGACTGGTCTTAAGAGCGCTCTCGCCGTGAAAGTTTATGGCCCCGATCTGAATATTCTTCAAAGCAAAGCGCTCGAGATCAAGCGCCGCCTCTCGCAAGTGCCTGGATTCATGGAGTTGACCGTCGTACGCGAACTCGGCCAGCCGAGCCTGCTGATCGACGTTGATCGCGACAAGATTGCTCGCTACGGCATCAACGTCGCCGACGTGGAAGCGATCGTACAAGCGGCTGTCGGCGGCCAGGCGGCCACTCAGGTAATTCAAGGCGAGAAATTATTCGATCTCGTGGTGCGTATGAGACCCGAATTCCGAGAAAATGCGCAGCAGATTGGCAATCTGCTCGTCGGCACACCGACAGGCCAGCAAATCCCTCTGAGCGATCTGTCTAACATCCACGAGGCCAGCGGCGCATCGTTCATCTATCGCGAAAACAACTCACGCTACATCGGCGTGCAATACAGCATTGAGGGGCGCGACCTTCAGAGCGCCGTGCTCGATGGACAGCGAGCCATCAGGGATGTTGAAAAATCCTTGCCAGCCGGGTATCGGCTCGCCTGGGGTGGGGGGTATGGCGAATTCCTTGAAGCAAAGCACCAGATGGAGTTCATCGGTCCGCTTGCCTTGCTTATCATTTTCATGATCCTGTTCGCGCTTTATGGCAATCTAAAATTCCCGGTGAGCATTGCTCTCGGCGTCATACTGACCGAGCCTGTGGGCGCCCTTATTGCGCTCCGGATGACCCACACACCATTCAGCGTCTCATCGGCGCTCGGCTTGCTCGCACTGATGGGCGTTTCGGTCCAAACCGCAGTCATCCTGGTCTCGTACATCAACAAGCTGCGTCTCGAAAATAAAGACATCCGCACGGCAACCCGCGAGGCTTCACTCCTGCGTCTGCGGCCTATCGTGATGACCGCCCTTGTGGCTTGTCTCGGACTTCTGCCCGCGGCGGTTTCCACCGGCATCGGTTCTGACACGCAGAGGCCATTTGCGATCGTAATCGTCGCGGGTCTGGTCTCGCGGCTCTTCCTTGGCTTCTTCGTGAACCCAGTGCTGTACGAGATGGTCGCCCGCGAAGGCGACGTCTTGCAGGTGTGATCTATCGAGTACTCCCACCTTTCCAACAAAGTCCTAGAGTCTTCGAAACATGGAGGTACTGGACATCGACCGGTTGAGCCCGCCCCGTTTTACGGGCACTTCATGCAGCCCATTTCTGACTGAAACCCGAAGAGTCCGTGTCCTACAAAGAAGATCAAGACTGTGAGGAGAATGGCATGCACCATCACGGTTACGAAGAAGCCGGTTGCAGAAAGGATTCCAAAGAACCCCGCGGCCAAGCCGAGATATGCTGTGGTCTTTACTGAATATTCCATTCTCCTTGAGCATGACAAAGCCGATGATGGAGATCGCAAACGCAAGATCGACGATCCAATAGAAAACCTGCGTGTTGGATGCCAACACTGCAGACGCATAATTTGCGGCCGCAATGTAGCGCACATGCTGGTCATCGTTGGTAGCTGTGGCATATGAACCGCTGAGTGAGAGCAGAGAAGCGTAGTTTGTCCAGGTCACTGCCAAGTCCAATTAGGGAAGCTGAGGCCGATCCCATAGTGCTAGGCTTGCGTGCCATCCCGTGTCACCCTCCGCCAGGCCAGCATAAACAGCACTGCCAGCGCAAGGTCAATGCCGCCGAAGTACAGGTCGCTATGGTCTAGCCTGCCTTGACGGTATAGAACCATCGCGCCGATGCCGAAGCTTAGTTTCTCAAGCACAGCGAAAGGAATGACTGGGCGCAGCCGCATCGGCTGGTAGGCAATCGCAAAGAACAGCAATTGCCATGCCAGCGTCACCCCTACAAATCCGTAGAAGAACATCGGATGCGTGATCGGTGGTGGCTCCTGCCCATTTATTATCTGCTCCATAAAGTACAACGGTGCAACTGTGATCACTCCATAGGCACCCGCGATATTGAAAACCCAGCGCGAAAATTTCATTCTCTGCTCCTTGACCGATCCAGTGCTTTCGACAAAATGATA
>Ga0206946_1161_pt1 | contig 15623 bp, 12 predicted proteins | sample Alteio_BWOrgHeat_2_FD_152965 | JGI IMG/M metagenome (GOLD analysis project Ga0206946, IMG submission 152965) | Enriched cells from forest soil in Barre Woods Harvard Forest LTER site, Petersham, Massachusetts, United States -... | ecosystem: Environmental > Terrestrial > Soil > Temperate forest > O... | reverse complement strand
GGCGATGAGGGCGATCATGAAGCCGGCGAAGCCTCCGCGTGCTCCGGTGAACTCGGTGGCGAAGTTGTGCCAGGAGCCGTGAGTGCTCGAGCTGAAGCAGAAGCCTGCTATGACGACGATCAGGAGAACTTTGAGCCAGGTGAGGGCTAGCTGAACGTTGCCTGATTTGCGCGTGCCTAGGATGTTGAGGCCGGTGATGAGCCATGTCATTGCGATGGCGAAGATCTGGCTCCAGAGCATGCTGCCGAATGCCGGGCGCGCAAAGAAGCTGAAGATGGCGAAGGTTCCGAGGACTCGGGCGAGGCCTGCGGCTATGGTCGCGATAGAGGCGGGTTTGGCGACGGTGATCCATGTCCACATGTAGAGAAAGCCGGTGAGGTCGCCGTAGGCTTCGCGGAGGAAGGCGTACTCGCCGCCGTAGTAGGGGCGGGCGGCTGCGATCTCGGCGTAGGTCATGGATCCGAAGAGCGAGAGCAGGCCACCGACGATCCACACGGCGTAGACCATGCGCGACGAGCCGACGGCGGCCATCATCTCGCGGGGGACGAGGAAGATCCCGCTGCCGATGATGATGCCGACGACGATGGAGGTGGCGTGCGACGCGTTGAGGACGCGGGGTAGCTCTTGCTGGGTTTCTTTCATGGGTTGCAGGGAGGGTAGCATATCGCCTGTGGATTAGGGCTACTCAAATGTAGTGCTTGAGGCTGAGCCAGTCTTCGATGATGTTCTTGTGTCGATGGCGGACTAGGTAGATGTTGCGGCGTTCGTAGGGCATGGAGTAGGGGTTGTCCATGCGTCCGGCGATCTCGACTGAGTCGTAGAACTTGCGCATCTCGTCCGGTGTTGCGCCGTTGATGACGATCATGACCTCGCCGGTGTAGCCGTGGGGACCCCAGAGCCAGTAGTTGTTGTGGCCGCTGATGGCGGTGGGGAGGCCGTGGCCGAGGAAGTTGATCGCGCTGGCTTCGCCGTAGTTGGAGGCGAGGATGCCGACCTTAGCCTGGTCTTCTGGCGAAAGGGAGTGGTAGATGCGGGTGACTTCGTTGACTTCTTCCTGCCAGCCGAAACGGTCGGCGTAGAACTGCGGAAGGGGGCCGTTGACCTGGTTTTCGTTGCTGTCGCCGGGGTTATAGAGGTGGAGGGCCTTGGTGTAGACGATCCATGTTGGCGGGCTGAGGACAGGGATGGCGAGAGGCAGGATGATGGCGCCGAAGATGAGGAGCACGCCTTCGAGGACGGGGAAGGCAAAGACGCGATTTTGACGAACCCATTGGCGTTTGGCGAATCGCTGCTCCCATGCGATGCCTCCCGCGGCGAAGAGGACTGGGTAGATGGGGGCTACGTAGTAGTCCTTGGCGTGGAGGGCCATCATGATTGCCAAGAAGAAAAGGTAGGTGATGCCGAGCCAGCGCCAGGGTTTGGCTTGCGGGTTTCGTAGAAGCCATACGAGGCCGGCTCCCCAGATGAGCACTGTTGCGGGCTGGAGGTTGAGTATCTGTTTGGCGAGGAAGGGTAGTGGGGGGAGCTTGATGTTCTTGTTCTCGATCTCGCCGTTGTGGAGAAACTCGAGGGTGGGCCAGTGGTTGTGAATCTGCCAGATGAGGTTGGGCAGGGCGATAAGGATCATGAGCGCGATTCCTGCTGCGGCCCATCGGTTGAAGAGCAGGCGGCGTTGTGGGGTGCATAGGAGCGCCAGCAGAAGCGCGATGAGGAAGAAGGTCATCGACGGCTTGTTGAGCAGGCCGAACCCGGCGAGGAGACCGAAGATTAGCCACAGCCGGTCGCCCCAGCCGCGCTGGATCAAGATCAGCAGCATCAGCGATCGCATCCAGAAGGCCGACTCGAAGGAGTTCATGGAGAGGTAGCTGTCTGTGCCGAGGTATTGCGGGGCGACAAGTACGCAGATCATTGCCAATGCCTGCGCTGGTCTGCGTCCGCCGAGTGACCATGCGAGCAGGCCGGTGAGGAGGATGCGCAGGGCTCCGGCGATGGCGGAGAACATCCTGATGCCTACGAGCGAATCACCGAAGATCAGTTCTCCTAATCTGGCCTGGAGTGCTACGAGGGGGCCGTGATCGACGTAGCCCCATGCAAGGTGGCGTCCACAGATGAGGTAATAAAGCTCGTCGCGAAAGTAGCCGTAGCCAATGTGCGCCTGCCACATGTTGGCGAAGATGTGTAGAGCCAGCTTGATGGCGGCAAAGGTGAGGGCAAGACGGAGCGCTGCAGACAGCGTCTGGTCCGTGGGGCGAACGATCGTCGTGGCCGCAGCCGACATGAGGGAAGCTCCGAAGGAGTATGGTTCTGGTGCGACTTTTTGCAGAGGGTAACAGATTGGGCGGTTGGGTGCGGCGGCATGGGGTTCTGGGCTAGATTGATAGTGGGGTGAGCTATGGATTGGACTCCTGATGGTCTTAGTGAGGATGTAGAGGACCGGCGTGGTTCCTCTGGTGGCGGTTTTGGCGGCGGTGGGCTTGGGATTATCGGGCTCATCTTCCTTGTGATTCTCAGCCTGGTTACGGGGCGGAATTACATTGGCAGTTACCTTTCAGGCGGTGGTGCGGGGCCGTCGCGGGCCGCTGTGGCCTCTCCGGACGAAGAACGTTCATTTCAACTTGTGCAGTTTGTGCTGGACGATGTGCAGAACACGTGGACGACAATTCTGCCGGCGCAGACGGGCAAGGAATATCGGCATGCCAAGCTGGTAGTGTTTCGAGATTACACGCAGTCGGGTTGCGGGGTTGCGCAATCGCAGACGGGGCCGTTCTATTGCCCGACGGATGAAAAGGTCTACATCGACCTTGGCTTCTGGGATGAGTTGAGACGGCTTGGCGGCAGTACGGCGGATTTTGCCCAGGCTTATGTGATTGCTCACGAGCTCGGACATCATGTTCAGAACATTCTTGGCATCGAGCGGCAGGTGCGGTGGTTATCCAGACAGGACCCTTCGGAGCAGAATCCTCTGTCGGTCAAACTTGAATTGCAGGCCGATTGCTTTGCGGGCATCTGGGCGCATAGCACTGCTGAGCGTCACATCATCGATCAGGCGGATGTGGCCGAAGGCCTGAAGGCGGCTGCGGCTGTCGGTGACGATCACATCCAGAAGATGTCCCGGGGCGCGGTTAGTCCGGAGACGTTTACGCATGGCACCTCGGCGCAACGCATCGAGTGGTTCAAGCGCGGGCTCGATGAGGGTAAGGTTTCGGCTTGCCAAACCTTTGAAGCCGGAGGTGGCTCTTTCTAGGTACCCCTCCCCCGTACTTCGGTTCTAAAGTATTAGAAGGAAAAGACTTGGGTTTGGACTTCGGTATGCGGGGTGCAAGCAAAGAAAGCCCGGCTAGTGCGCAGGGCTTTCTTTGTTCTTTAACTAGTTTAACGGATGGGAGGGAATTATTCGGCGCTGGGATGTTGTTTTGGAATGAGGGAGATGTGGGGTTTGCGGCTTGACATGAATTTTTGGGGTGGTGGAAAGAGTAAAGCGAAAGCAGATCCCTAGGGGATGACAACCAAACGCAGCTGTAGAGAGAAAGACAACAGCGGATCCCCTGCGAGGAGGACAAGCAAAAAAGCAAAGGCAACAGCAAATGCGAATATGTGGTGTGGATCTAGTTCAGGACGGTAAAGGCTGAGGCTTCGGCGGGGTTGGATTCGGCGTTGAAGTGCTTGCGGATGCGCTCGGCGGTGGTGGCGTTGACTACGGCGGTGAGGGCGTCGGGGCTGGCTTGCTTGATTCCGCGGATGCTGCCGAAGTGTTCGAGTAGGCGCTGGCGGGTGCGGGGACCTACGCCGGGGATGGCGAGAAGTTCTGAGTCGCGGTCGCGCATCTCGCGGCGCTTGCGGTGGTAGGTGACGGCGAAGCGGTGGCTTTCGTCGCGGATTTTTTGCACAAGGTGCAGGACGGGGGAGCGGCGGTCGAGGACTACGGGCTCGTTCTCCTGGCCGTAGACGTAGATGATCTCTTCTTTTTTGGCGATGGAGGCGAGGGGTTGGAGGGTGACGCCGATCTCTTCCAGCGCGGCGTAGGCGGCGTGGAGCTGGCCAAGGCCTCCGTCGATGAGGATGAGTGAGGGGAAGGGCTTGTTGTCTTCGAGGAGGCGCTTGTAGCGGCGCTGAATGATCTCGCGCATGCTGGCGAAGTCGTCCACGCCGGTGACGGTTTTGACCTGGAATTTGCGGTAGTCGGATTTCTTCATTGCGCCGTCTTCCCAGACGACCATGGAGGCTACGGTTTCGGCGCCCTGGATGTGAGAGATGTCGAAGCACTCGATGCGGCGCGGGAGCTCTTCGAGGGTGAGGGCGTCCTGGAGGGCTTCCTGGATGGCCTTGATGCTGGGCTGGAGGACGCGGAAGCGCTGGTCGAAGGACTGCTTGGCGTTCTGGCAGACGAGGTCGACGAGGGAGCGCTTTTCGCCGCGCTGGGGGGCGAGGATTTCGACGCGGCGGTTGGTGCGCTCGGTGAGGAGTTCGGCGAGGATGATGCGGTCGGGGAATTCGACGGGGACGAGGACTGAGCGGGGGACGTAGTTTTGGTCGAGGTAGAGCTGTTTTAAGAGGGCGGAGAAGAATTCGGCCGGGTTGAAGGCGCCGCCTAGCTCGGAGACGGCGGTGTGCTGGACTACATCCTGGGCTGCGGGTGCCTCTTCGTCGATCTCGGGGGCGGAGACTTTTGGGTTGGGCTCGAGGTTGGGGTTGGCTTCGTCGGCTTGCTCGTTGAGGGTTTCGGAGAGGAATTCGGGCAGGTCTTCCCAGAAGAAGTCGCGGCGATCGACGATCTTTCCTCCGCGCATGTGGAAGAGATTTACGGCGAGCATCTCGTTTTCGTAGTGGTAGCCGAAGACGTCGGCGTCCTCGTTGTCGGTGGTGGCGATGCGCTGCTTGTCCTGCATCTGGTGGAGGGTGACGAGCTGGTCGCGGAGGCGGGCGGCTAGTTCGAACTGCTCGGTTTCGGCGGCCTCTTCCATGCGAGTAGTCAGCGAGTGCTCGAGCTGGTTGGGCTTGCCTTCGAGGAAGAGTTGAACGTCGCGGACGGTTTGTTTGTAAGCCTCCGGGGTGGTGAGGCCTTCCACGCAGGGGCCGAGGCAGCGCTTGATGTAGTACTGGAGGCAGGCGCGGGGGTGGTAGCGGGAGAGATCGACCTTGCAGCTTGGGATGAGGAAGGTCCGGTGGATGAGGTCGACCAGGCGGTAGGCGAGGTTGCCGGGAAAGTAGGGGCCGAAGTAGGCGCTGCCGTCTTTGCGGAGGCGGCGGGTGACGAAGACTTTGGGGTAGCGATCGCTGAGGGTGAGCTTGATGTAGGGGTAAGTCTTGTCGTCGCGGAGAAGGATGTTGAAGCGCGGCTTCTTCTGCTTGATGAGGTTGTTTTCGAGGGCGAGGGCTTCGTGCTCGTTGGCGACGGTGATGTACTCGACGTCAACGGCCTCGCGCATGAGGGAGCCGGTTTTGGCGTTGGCCTGGGAGGCATCGAGAAAGTAGGAGCGGACGCGGGCACGAAGATTCTTCGCCTTGCCCACATAGATGACCTCACCCTCTGCGTTCTTGTAGAGGTAACAGCCCGGCTGGGTGGGGATGGTTCGGATTTTCTGGTAGAGATCCATGCTCGGAGAGACGCCCGTGTCTTAGTTTAGCTGTTGCAGCCTAAGGAGATGACTGGAAGGCGGTCTGAGTAGATTTGACTCATCTCCGTGTCAAAAGTTCCGAGATCGGCATGTTGGATGCTGACAGCCGGATTGTTCTGGAAACGTGTATGTTTATGTAAATAGGAGGTTTGCGCCGAAGCCAGTTTTGGCAGCTCAATTGCTAGGTATGGGTGTGTTGAAGATTGTTCGACGGCTATCAAGGAGATGAAATCAATGAGCTCCAATATTCGATTTGATGTTTGCACAGGTACTGCAATAAAGTTCGCGTTTGTTGCCAGTGCGCTTGCCCTCGTCTGCACTACAGGTTGCTCCACGAAGAACTATGTTCGCTCGCAGACGGCTCCTATTGTGCAGCAGACCAATGAGCTGGATGCCAAGACGGCTACGGATCACCGTAACATCGTGGATACGGATGAACGTGCTCAGAAGGGAATAGCCGGAGCCCAAAGTGCGGCGGACACTGCCGATCAGCATGCTCTTGCGGCTGGACAGGCGGCTGATACGGCGAATGCTTCGGCGCAGAATGCGTATAACCGGGTGGATAGTCTGGCTGGTGTCGTTGCGAATCTGGATAACTACAAGCCGGTAACGGATGTCAGTGTGAACTTCGCGTTCGATAAGTACACCTTGACGGCTGAGACTCGCAGGCAGCTCGATGACTTTGCTGCGAAGGTCGTCAGCGGACGGAACTTTATTCTTGCGGTGACTGGCGGGACAGACTCGATTGGCGACCGCGACTATAACTATCAGCTCAGCCAGCGCAGGGCGGATGCTGTGGTCAATTACCTTTCGAGCAAGTACAACATCGCGCCGCGCAAGTTTTATCTGATCGGCATTGGGAAGGATCAGCAGGTCGCCAGCAATAGCACATCTGCAGGCCGGGCAAAGAATCGCCGGGTTGAGATACAGATGATGACGAATATGGCAGATCAGCAGGGCGGTTCTCACGCCGCTGCGCCGAATGGGCAAATGTAACTGTAACGGTTACGTGACTTTCGGCCCCCGAGTTTCCGCACCACAAACCCGCACCATTCTCCATTCCTAAGACTGTGCGTCCGGATATGCTGCTGGACGCGCAGCCTCCCCTCTCCCAGGTCGGCAGGGCAGCATAGTTAAGCCCTGCCAGCTTCCCCGGTCTGTTGTAAAGAATGTGTTTGCTAAGTCTTCAGCTTACGGTAAACGAAACCCATTAATGCCGAAGCCAGGATGACCCAAGCAAACTGGTACCAGTAGAAGAAGGGAAATCCCCATAGTGTGGGTGTGGCGCGCGCGTAGATCTGCGGAAAGCATAATCCTAAATAAGGAAGCGCTAATAGCAGCGTCCATCGGCTTCGCTTTGGTTTTGGCGGGGTCGTCATCGTGTCTGCGAATGATGCTACCACGGTAAATGCCATCGTTCGCGTGTTCGAGTAAAGTGGAGATATGGCGTCGCCAACGAGTGAAGAGGTCGCCCAGCATCTTCTTGAGGCCGTAGCGATCATGGCCCGTCTGCGCGCGCCGGACGGTTGTCCATGGGACCGTGAGCAGACCTTTGATTCCATCAAGCGACATACTTTGGAGGAGACCTATGAGGTCTTCGACGCTATCGAGCGCCGTGCATGGCCCGATTTGAAGGATGAGCTTGGCGACCTACTGCTGCAGGTGCTGTTTTATGCGCAGATGGCCTCGGAGGCGGGCTACTTCAACATCGCTGATGTTGCTGCCAATCTGAATGCGAAGCTTATCCGGCGTCATCCTCATGTTTTTGGAGATGTGGATGCCAGCGATGCTGATGCGGTTCTGCGCAACTGGGAGCAGATCAAGCGCGAGGAGAAACAGGGGGCAGCGGCCGCACAGATGTCTATGCTCGCTGATGTGCCGCGGTCCATGCCAGCGATGCTTGAGGCCAATAAGCTTGGCTCGCGTGCTGCGAAGATCGGCTTCGACTGGCCCAATGCCGACGGGCGCGCCGGTGAACTCTTCGCCAAGCTGCAGGAGGAGATCGGTGAACTCCAAGCTGAGTTGAACGGGCCTCGAGAACGTACGGCTTCGTCCGCTGTCGAAGAGGAGTTGGGGGATTTGTTTTTTACGGCGGTCAATCTTGCGCGTCATCTCAAGGTCGATCCTGAGGCGGCTTTGCGTGCATCGAATGCAAAGTTTCGCAGGCGATTCCGTGCGATGGAAGAGGCGGCAGGAGGGACGGATGCTCTGGCCGCACATACGGCGCCGCAACTCGAAGAAAGATGGAATGAGGCGAAGAACAGCGCCTCCGATTTGCCAAAGTCATGAATATCATTACTCGCGATAATCTTCAGATTCATCACTTGACGACTCTCGAACAGTTTGAGCGCTGCGTCGTGCTGCAGCTTGAGGTTTGGGGTTATAGCGACGGTGATCTTATCCCCCGGCGGGTTTTTCTGGTCGCTCAGCGCATCGGGGGTCAGGTGCTGGGGGCGTTTGATGGCGATACGATCGTTGGTTTCGCCATGGCGTTGCCGGGATATCGGAACCAGTATGCGTATCTTCACTCGCACATGCTTGCGGTACTGCCTGAGTACCGTAACTTCGGCCTGGGCCGGAGTTTGAAGCTCGCCCAGCGGGATGACGCGATTGCTCGTGGGTTCGACCTGATGGAGTGGACCTACGATCCATTGGAGATCAAAAATGCTCATCTGAATATTGCCCGGCTGGGGGCCATTTCGCGCCGGTATCAGCCGGATTTTTATGGACCGTCATCATCCCCATTGCAGGGCGGGCTTCCGACAGATAGGCTATACGCGGAATGGTGGTTGAACTCTCCTCGCGTTGTAAACCTTCTGCGCGGAGAGGCTCAGCCGATGGAAGTCATCGAACGTGTCACTGTCCCGCACGCCATCTACCAGTGGAAGCAGGACTCCCAGCAGCGAGGACTGGCAGAGGCATTGCAGCGCAACAACCGCGTGGCGCTTCTGTCTGCGTTTGAGCGAGGGCTCGCGATCATCGGCCATGAGCGCGATGCCGGCGGCGACGGCAGCTTCCTGCTTGGACACTGGAACGAAGGTACCGGCAAGGGATAGATCCAGAGAGCGAAAATATCGACACCGCCCAACCAGGCGTACATAAAAATTACTGGAAAGACAGGACGTAACGACATGCTCAACATCGATGCCATTCACTTGCGCGAGATCAATATGCCGCTGGCTCATCCGTTTGAGACCAGCTTCGGACTTACAACGGGGCGCCGCATTATGCTGGTCGAGCTTGAAGCCGATGGCCTGACTGCGTGGGGCGAGTGCGTCGCAGGCGAACACCCCTACTTCAGCGACGAGATGATCGATACGGCCTGGATCATTGCCGAGACGGAGCTTGCTCCGCGGCTGCTCGAAGCCGATCTGGAGGGAGGGAGCAGCTGCCCTGACCTGTTCAAGCAGGTTCGCGGTCATCGCATGGCCAAGGCGGCGTTCGAGAATGCGGTGTGGGATCTTGAGGCTCTGGTGGATCGAGTTCCGCTGGCCAAGCTGCTTGGCGGTACGCGCAAGGTCATCCCCTGCGGTGTCTCGATCGGGATCCAGCCATCACTCGAACAGTTGATGGACAAAATTGCTACAGAGCTGGATGCCGGTTATCAACGCATCAAGCTGAAGTGCAAGCCGGGGTGGGACAACCGTATCTTTGAAGCGGTACGCAAGCAATGGCCGGATATTTTGCTCAGCTGCGATGCAAACTCCGTCTACCGTATGAAGGATCTCGACCATATCGCCGAGTGGGACGCGTTCGGACTGCTGATGATCGAACAACCTCTCTGGTATGACGATTTCTACTTCCACTCGATGCTGCAGAAGCGGATTGCGACTGCAATCTGTCTCGATGAGGCGATTCGTAACCGTCGCGATGCGCTGGCGGCCATCGATATGGAGTCCTGCCGCATCATCAACATCAAGGTAGGGCGCGTGGGAGGCTTTAGCGAGGCTATCGCTGTACACAACGCCGCGGCAGAGCGAGGTATCCCGGTGTGGTGCGGGGGCATGCTGGAGACTGGTATTGGGCGCGCTCACAATATTGCCTTGTCGTCGCTGCCTAACTTTTCTCTGCCCGGAGACGTTTCCGCTTCCAGTCGATATTGGGAGCAGGACATCATCGAGCCTGCGGTAACGGTTAGTTCTAAGGGAGAGATTGTCGTTCCGACCACGCCAGGGCGCGGATTCGAGGTACAGAAGGACCGCATCGAGAGGCTGACTGTTCGCCATCAGACGCTCTATGCAAAGGCGCGCGTCACAGTCTGAGCTTACAAGGGATTTATCGGCCGGGCAGGGGTGTGTCCAGCAGCACGTGGATCGCATCCTGATAGTTCATAGGATTGACCGTCTGGAAGTCGCTCGCCTCAACCTCGACGTTGACGGTGATTGTTTTGACCATCAACGCCCGAACCGTCAAGTGCTCGGTGAAGTGCGTGAAGATCTGGCGGCCGTTGCCTGCGTCCGTTTGTTCGAACGTTAGTTTGCCGCCAGGGTAGATGTGTGCCAGCATGCCCCAACCCAGGTTGATCGGTTGGAAGACCGTTCCTTCCATGCGCACAACCTGACGGGTCTTCGCATCGATCCAGGCCCGTCCCTGCAGCCCCGTCAGGGCCTCCGCCATCGTTGTCGGCGGATGAAACTGCGGGTTCGGCTTGTAATCGAGCACAATTTCAAGCGCATCCTTATTCCTGCCGGTCTGCGGCTGGCCAGGAACGTAGGTGTTGATCATGGCGTCGGGCATCAGGCGCATCAGTGAGTCTGCGATCTTTTTTTCGGAAGCATCGTTTTTTGACATGTTTGGCGTAGGCATCGGGTGACTCCAGCATATCGTTCAAGCGCTGACGCTCTGCCTTGTCCTGTTCGTCGGTCAGCGGCTTTCCATTACGCAGGATGAGCCGGGCGACGGTGCCGTCTTTACTTTCGATGACGTCTCGCACCTGGTTGCCCTTGCTGTCCACTACATGCATGCGATAGCGGATATAAGAGTTCTTGTGATGGAGGGCCGCCAGCTCGTTGTCAACTGCATCGACGACCCACGCACGCGGTGGAAACGATAGCGGATCAGCTGGAAGAACACGCTTTGGCCCTGTCGCGCCTGTTGCGGCCGGAGGATCCTGAGCTATGGCAGATGGTGTGAGTCCAAAGTGCAAAATGACGAGCGCCGCAACAAGCAGCCATCGGGGCACTGACGGCGACATTGAAGCGGATCGAACGAACGACGCGCAGTTCACAGTATTCTTCCTTGCATCAGCGCACGCTATCGTCAAACCTGCTCCCTCGTCTTGTATCGCGGTATTCCGTTATCTTATGTAAGACGTACGTGGCCTGTGGGAAGTTTTCCCGTTTGCCTCACAGCAACGGCTTGGGTATAGTTCGGGCAAGGCGCATGAATATCAAAAATGGCCGTCAGGAGAACAGAAGCTCATGAATCCAGCAGAGGGCGCCACCGCCATCGGCAAGTCGGTCACGATCCGGGGAGAACTCACCGGCAGAGAAGACCTTTACATGGATGGCGAAATCGAAGGAACCATCACTTTGCCGGATAGCCGGTTGACGATTGGACCGAATGCACGTGTGCTTGCTGACATCAGCGCCCGTGACGTTATCATTCTTGGCCGCGTAAATGGGAATGTGCATGCTACGGGCCGCGTTGAACTGCGAGAGACTGCTGCCGTTAGCGGAGATATCTTTGCAGGCAGATTATCGATCGAGGAGAGCGCCGCGATCAAGGGGCGTGTGGAACTCCAGGGACCCGAGGCATCCAAGGCACAGGCTTCTGCGGCGGCGGATTCGCAGACTTTCGTCCTCGAGCCTAAGGCTTAGCGAGGGGATGCGAGATATGCGCAACCTCTTCGGCGGCGGAGACAGTTCAAGCGGTGCACGTGGGGCCAATGCAAGCCGGGTGCCTCGACATTCGAGCGGATGGAAGGATTTGCTCAAGCACCTTCGGTCGGAGGAGTCACTGCGCATCCTCGATATTGGCCCTACATCCTCCACTAACATTAACTACATAACCAGCCTCGGCCATAGCATCTATATGGCCAACCTGGTCGAGGAGGCGTCTAAGCCTGAGTGGCTTATTCCGGGGGAAGCCGGAGAAGCGCCGAAGTACGACGTAGACGGATTTCTTGCGGCCAATCTCAACTTCTCCGGACGCCACTTTGACGTTGTTATCCTTTGGGACACAGCGGACTACCTTCCAGAGCCACTGCTGACAGCTGTCTTAGCGCGGCTTGATGAGGTGTTGGAACCAGTAGGATTGATGCTGGCCTTCTTCCACGCAACTACAGATCCGGCAACTTCGTTCTGCCGCTACCACCTTACAGATACTGAGTTTGTGGAGATGCAGAAGGCAGGGAATTATCCTTTGCTGCAGATTTACAGCAACCGCAAGATTGAAAATATGTTGAGCGCTTTCAGTAACTACCGATTTTTTCTCGCGAAAGACAGTCTGCGAGAGGTAATCGTCACTCGGTAGCAAATTTCTGAGAGATAAGTTCAACAATAAAAGCAGAACGCGAGTACCTAGTAGGTCTCGCGTTCTATTTTCGAAATTCTCTGAAATCAGCCTTTAGCGTTTTGTTTCCGGCGCTCCGCCCAACGCTTCTTCATTGCATCGGCAATCCGCTTGCGTCCCTCAGCGCTCAACTTGCGTTTGCGGGGCGCTGCAGCTGCGGCATTTTTGCTTCCCTTTGGACGGCCAGGACCGGTGCGAGGGGCGGGCGCTGCTGCTCCAGCTAGCAGTGCACGAGCCTGCTGCAGTTTCAATATCTGCGCGTCAAGTTCAGCGATTATACGGCTAACTTCCACGTGTTACCTCCATTCGACATCTAAACCAGGTTATTCAATTTGTTGAGCCAGGGAGAGACTAAATTACTGAAATGCCACATAGTAAAGATACAGAACAAGCTAGAAACTGGCAAACAACATGTAAGTCAAAAGACTAGCTATTTTGTTTGGAAGTAGCTTCGGAATCTTCGTGACTAAGACTGGCGCGTGCGCGAATTGCATATCCCGGACCGAGCTCATCTAATTCTTCATAGTGAGAAGTTCCCAGGCCGCGACGGCTGTGAGTCTCCCGCATGCATTTCTCGAGTCCTTTCAATGTAGCTTGCTTATCACGTGCAAATTCAGTAGCCATGCGGGTCAGAGCATAGGTCACAATATCGCTGTGATGTAGGTCTTTCATCTCAGGCGCGCGTCTCAGGTTGAGCCACAGCCGGTGGACAAGCTGTATTTCGTCAGGCAGGATCGCCGGGGCATGAGGTCCGATATGGAAGCTCAGCGCATCACCATCCGGTTTGATGACATAAAAAGTAAATTGACGTTTCGGTTCGGGGAGTGCCTCCCACGCCTGACCTACGTGGTATGCCTGCTCCTCCGCTGTCAACTTACTCGAAAGACCGGACACAACCGCCGCGGCGTCCAGCGAGTTAGCTGTCTGCACAAGCGCCGCGAAGATATCACCAGCGGGAACTACCAGCAGGGAGATATGCTTTCCAAAGCTTTCAGCGATCGAGACGGCCTTAGTAAACAGCATTTGCTCGTGTTCGCTGAATAACTGCTCGGAAGCATCGACATATTCAGGGCCACCCACGCCCATCATGCGGGCCGCTAGAACCACAATATCCTGCGAGTCTGTATCCGTGTGGGTCAGCGCCCACTTCAGAGCGAAGGGAGTGGCAGAATCGCGCATGGTGACGACGACTGCACCGGGACGAATCTCGAGCGCCTCACGACCGACCGTGTCCTGATGTTCCAGTTGGAAGTGTTCCCGCATCTGTCGTGATGTCAGATCGTGTCGCCGTTTATTGTCACGTTCGGATAGAGAGAAGATAACGAAAAATGCGGCCGCGAAGATGATTCCACTTACTGTGGCTACGGACTTTGTGAATAAGTTCACGACGGCAGTCGTTAGCAGAACGAGGAAGACCGAGATAAGTCCCAGGGGAATCTCTGTTTTGCCGATGCGGATATTAAGGGGGACCTTCCATCCGCGCTCGCCATGGTACTTCCATCGCAGCACGAGCATGGCCAGCGAGTTGAAGGTGAAACTCCAGATCACGCCGAATGCGTATGCCTCGCCCAGCATGATCACGTCGCCGCGCGTCACGATGATCGTGAACATCTGCAGTCCGGCGACGAGATTTACGATGCGGTAGCTCGTCCCGTACTTTCGCTGCGGCTTGCGGAACCAATCTGTCAGGACGCCATCTTCGGCTACACGCATCAACACGCCTGTCGAGCCTACGATGGCCGTATTGACTGCGCCGCCAAGAATGAGGAAGCCGACGATAACGACGAAGACACGGAAGCCGATACGCAGCGCCAATGGGCCCACGACGTACATGGTGATACCGGCGATGAGGTTGTCGCGGTAGACCGGGACGCGCACCGAGTCGGGAATGAGCATCACGGCAAGCAGTGAGCCGATGCCGGTGAAGATGAAGCTGTAGATCGCGATCACAATCGCCGCGCGCTTCAGGTTCTTGAGCTTCGGGTGCTCGATCTCACGATTTACCTGCGCCAGTGACTCTTCGCCGCTCATCGCCAGCACGGAGTGTCCAAAGGCCATGATGATGCCGAATAGTCCGAGGGTTCGCGCGAAGCTGGTGTGCTTCAGGAATCCGAGAGCGTCCTTGCTGAAGTGCAGGTTGTCAGGCGTCGGCAGCGGAGGCAGGTGTGCTCCCGTGCGGAACACGGAAAAGATGCTCCAACTCAGCAGAATCACAACCATTACGGTCGTGATCTTCATTACCTTCAAGGCCTTGTCGCTCGACTCTTCGATGCCCTTCGTGTTCTGCCACCAGAAATAGATAGTGATCAGACCGGCGATAGTCGCAGATGTTCCATCGACTGCGAACTGCCGGGCGGTGCCGTCGGCATGTGCCACGAGCAGGTGCATCCAATGATGTGCCGCGCAGAGCCGGAGCAACTCATTCAACAGCCCTACGATGTACTGCCCGGCAGAGACACCGGAGATCGGGCCGGTCAGGATGTAATCGAACATCAGCGCCGAGACGCTTAGTTTGGCGAATGTCCCACCCAGCGCCTCCTTCACGATGCGGTAGACTCCGCCGCGCGTGAACATGCTGCAACTCTCGACATACACCGCACGCACGGCGAAGCTGAACAGCATGACGCCGAGAATGAACCAGGGCGCGGACTTACCTACCGCCTCTTCGGCGATTCCACCCGCATAAAAGGCCGAGGATCCGAGGTCATTGAGAACAATCGCCGCTGCCCGCCAGAAAGAAATAAAGGTGAGCATGACCGAGGAGGCCACGACTAGGCGAACCCTGTTCGATTGCGGCTTATGCGTAGTTTGTTTGGATGCCATTATGGTTTGCGTTCAGCATTGCACTCCATGTCTGACATCGAACCAACCGATGCCTTCACTGGAGTTGCTGAGCCCTTAGTTGAAGACCATTTCTAAGCCGAGTGATCTAGAGCATCAGACGGCTAATCTTCATCCTCCAGCAACTCCTTCAGATCTTCTATGAAACTAATCACAATCACGATGGCAGAGCCCGCCATTCCGACGAAGAAGAGCGGCACGACTACCTTCGCGACTAGACGAACGACTAAATCCATACCAAATGAATTGTATCCCCGAAATAGGTTTCAATTGATAAGCCGATGTTAGACTTCAAACGCGATGAGACTTATTCCCGCACGGCTCTGGGCCATGGCCGTACTGTCCGGCGTCCTACAGGTTTTACCCTTCCCTATAGCAGGGCCCACGCCGCTCTGGCGGACCGCTTTTTGCTGGATTGCGCTTCTTCCCCTGTTTTGGGGGGCTTCTCGCAAACAATAATCAGGGAAATCTACTTACCTTCCGCCAGGGTGCAGCGTTGGGCTACATCTGCGGCTTCGTCTGGTATTTAGGTAATTGCTACTGGATTTATCAGACTATGCATCTGTATGGCGGCCTCGACAAGCCTGTCGCCGCCGGAATCCTTATCCTTTTCTGCCTCTACCTTGGGCTCTACCATGCACTCTTCGGTTTCCT
>Ga0206946_1160_pt1 | contig 15709 bp, 9 predicted proteins | sample Alteio_BWOrgHeat_2_FD_152965 | JGI IMG/M metagenome (GOLD analysis project Ga0206946, IMG submission 152965) | Enriched cells from forest soil in Barre Woods Harvard Forest LTER site, Petersham, Massachusetts, United States -... | ecosystem: Environmental > Terrestrial > Soil > Temperate forest > O... | reverse complement strand
AATCGCATCCGGCGTATGAATTGAGATCAAATAAAGAAAGCGGCTACGGGCGGTATGATTATTTCATTTTATCGAAGGATCCAAAGAAACTAAGTTTGTTGATGGAATTTAAACGAGTAAAATTTGCGCGAACAGAGCAGCCCGCGGTAGAACGGATCGAGGAAGCCTTAGACGAAGCAGCGCAGCAAGGTTTAGCGCAGATCGAAGAGAAGGCATATTACGCCGAAGCAAAACAACGCGGAAGTCAATCTATCTTGAAACTTGCTTTAGCTTTCTGTGGAAAGCGATTTAAACTTTTGCACACTAACTAACTTAAACTAGTTAATAATATGACTGCCGCTATTCGTACAGGAACATATACCGACTTATTTAGATAAAATCTTGCGAAAAATACGTGAACCTTAAGATTCTTGCCCATCTATTCCAGACAATAAAAACAATCTGGAATAATCAACCTGATACTGTATTTTGTTTAATGGGACCTACAGGCATTGGCAAAACTGATCTTGCAATCTCCTTAGTTGAACAACTGCCTTGCTCCATCATCAGCGTCGATTCTGCTTTAGTCTATCGTCATATGAATATCGGCACTGCAAAACCGACACCTGATCGCTTGATTAAAGCGCCGCATGCACTGATCGATCTTTGCGAACCTAATGAACCCTATTCCGTTGGAAAATTTTTAATAGATGCACAGAAAACAATTAAACAAGCTTTGCGAGAAAAACGCATACCTTTGTTAGTCGGCGGTACGTTCATGTATTTTCGCGCACTACAAATGGGTTTGGCTGATCTGCCAAGCGCACAGAACGAAATACGTCAAACACTCACAGAACAGATTAAACAACAAGGTCTAGTCACACTTTATCAACGCCTGCATCAGATCGATCCGGACTATGCAGCGTGCATTCATCCGCATGATCGGCAACGTATTCAACGTGCCCTTGAGATCTATGCCCACACCGGCAAAACGCGCACACAATTAATGCAAATAGACAGACAGAATCATAGCAACTTTTCATTTTATAATATTGCCTTGATGCCCGTCGATCGTGCACAATTGTATACAACACTCACACAACGTTTTCATAGCATGATTCAAAAAGGATTCATTGAAGAAGTGCGCAGCTTAACGCAACACAACGATCTTAGAGAAGATTTGCCTGCTATGCGTGCCGTGGGGTATCGACAAATCTGGCAGTATTTATCAAAACAAAGTTCGTATGCACAGATGGAAGAACTTAGTGTGCGTGCTAGCTGTCAGTTAGCAAAACGACAATTAACGTGGTTACGTAATTGGCCTGATATACATTCATTAATTAAAAATTAAGATGGCAAAAAGTCTTTTTTTTAATTTGATTACTCAAACAGGTAAAAAAATAACACGCACTGATTTTTTACTAAATCTTGAAGGAAAAGAATTTACATTTTCCTCTGGGGAAATAAACAATCGCTATTTAATTTATCCGTTGAGCAATAATTCATACAATTTAAAAATCGATGATAAAAATTGTCTGCTCGCAGAACATCATATTCGCATCGACAAAGAATATACAAACAACAATCTTAATCTCACTCATTATCACTATACAGCCACACTAAAAAGTAAAACAAACCATGTCTATACGATACACGTCTATTTTAATCGCCAAGATCAAATTATACAGACACGTTGTCAGCTTAAATTATCTAAAGAGGAAATAAATCTATCGAAAGACATGACTAATTTAGTCGAAAAAGAAGCCATAAAAAATACCATTCCTATCATTCAGGCATTATCAGATCACTACCTAACATCCTTAACAAAAAAACAACAAGACTATGAAAAAGAAGAAGAAAAATTAAAGCAAACAAGCAATTCTGCAGATTATCGCAAGCAACTTGAGCGAATTATTTCGATCGTAATCGAATTACAAAATAATTATTTTGCTCCAGGCGCCAACAAACTATTAAATTTTTTTACTGAGTTGAGAAATGTATTGAGCATGCGAAACAACTCAGCAAGCCCTTTGTCTGATGAAAATAATGAAGAAGATAGGCAGTACGAATCAGATGATACTACTGCAGAGATAAAAGATCTTAGTAAATCTATTACCCTAGGCAAAGAGGAATCACTCGATTCATTGATTGCAAAAGCTAAGAACGCGCAAGAAGAATACTTACTTGCTCAAGAAAAAAACTCAGATACTCAAGTAGATGATTTTCTAAAATTTCATGCAGCGACTGTTGATGCGCAAAATAACATTTTATCAAAAAAGAATCTCAAAAATACAAAGCACAAAGCGCTGCAAGATCTTACTTATTTAAATTCTGAAGTAAGGCAAACAGGTATAAAATTATTACAAAATCAATTAATCAACGATGATTTTGAAAAAGCAAAAAAATTGCTTAATTATATCGAATATATCGCGCCAAAAATGGTTGAGTTTGCTTTAGTCACGAAACGTCCTGAATTGCTTGAATTCGTACTCAGTCATAACAAGAGCGTAGCCATTAATACGCTTTCCATTGGCAAAGACAAAATACCGCCCGCATTGTTCTGTTACAGACACTGCAGGGACACTCACGGTACAAAAGATTTTACTATCGCAAAATGCTTCTCAGTATTAATGAAATATAACGTATACCTCTTAATCGCGGATCCGAACGACAAAGAACATCTACCAATAGCGCATCATATATTAAGCACGCAACATCGGCATCCACTTCACTTGGAATTATATAAAAATTTAACAAAAAAACTTTTGCTAACACTCATTCATGAGCTTGAAATTCGCTGCAAGGATAAAAATTTAAATACAGAAATAGTTAAGAACAACATTGCTTATTATCAATACATACAAAAACATATCGAGCATGGAACACATTTAGCCATTACTCAAAATGAAGCGCTTTTGGAAAGTTTGATAGATTCTGGGCTCAGCGCACAAAACAAAGCAATCATCAAAAAAGTGAGGGAAGGTACAGAAATTCAAAGGGCAATTGCAAAACTTACGGACGTGACTTCACGCTGGACAGTACGATCATTCCAAACGTTGCGCAACTTCTCTGAAAAATTTAAACCTGAAAAGCTTAAAAAAGAAGTGCAAGAAATACAAAAAAATCAAAGTCAAGATTGCAAAAACAAAGTTATTAATGAATCGAAGTATCTCTTCGATCTGCGTGAATTTTATAAACTGGCGATTACACAAAAAGAGAAGGAAATTGAAATGATGGACTGGCAAGATGTATTACCTACAGTAATAGAATGCGAGCGCACTAAAATACGGTTGAAGATAGACCATATTTCAGAAGAAATCTTACAATTGGAAAACGAAAAAGAAAATCTACTTTGGGATGATATATTTATTGAACCTGAAAATCAGAATAACTCTGCAAATAACAGTACTTTTTTCAAAAAAGCAAATATTGCCTCAGCATTCTATGAGGATAACAGCTCACATAACAATGCACTGCCATCCCCACGAACGCCTGAACTAAACAGCTGCCTTTAATTTCTTTAAAGGTTTGATTTTCACAACCTTACGCGCTGGCTTTGCTTTGATCGTGATCGGCTCACCTGTGAACGGATTAATCCCTTGGCGAGATTTAGTAGCAGGCTTGGTTACAACATGGATCTTCAACATACCCGGTATTGAAAATGCGACTCCTTTTTTTATATGCGCAACAATCACTTCATGGATACGTTCTAATAACTCCGATACTTTTTTCTTAGGAATCTCAGTAGTACTTGCAACGGCCTCCAATATTTCAGTTTTAGTAAATGACTTACTAATTGGAGCCAATTTCTTACTGGCAGTGACTTTTTTAGCAACTTTAGCAACAGCAGTTTTTCGTTTAGCTAGCTTTTTAGCCATGGTCTAAGTTCCCCTTCAGGAATAACAAAATAAAGAACCTATAAAATAGCATATCAATGATTTTTTGCTAAAGAAATTTATAAAAAACACGGGTTTATAGTGCACATACTGTATTTCTACCTTACTGTCGCTAAAGTTGGAACAGTTACAGAAGGAATCTGGGTTAAAGTATCACGCGGTTTAAAAAACCCGATTGGACTAAAACCAATTGAAGGTAAATGATTCTCTTTTTCATTCTGTTTATTGAATTCTAATGTTATGTAATTCCTCTTCTTGTTCTCGCATTCAACATTATTAGGGACGCTTTAATTCAAATAGTAAATTAAATCGTTATGAAAAACCTGAGTTTTTTGACCAGTCTGGATCATTCAAGAATTAACGCAGAGCAGTATAAGAGAAACGCTCAGACAATTGGCTCATTACCGCCTCTCGTGACGTTGCGCGAAATTGTTTTAGCAACGTCCTCTTCTATTGTTTTATTTTCTTTATCAGAAAAAAATGTACAAACAGAATTAAAATCTTTCTCTGTTTGAGCAATTTCTTCTTTTTTTGAACTAGAACACCGATAGGCTTCAAGTATTTTCTTCACTGTTTCAGAAAATTCATGATCGATAGGAGAAACATGAATGGTTGCTGGATATCCCATCAACAGACTATATAAACAATTGACTGCTGCTTTAATTTTTTGAAGTTGGATCGATAAAGAGATATAAGGCGTCTTTGACCCAAACTCGCCTTCTTTTATTTTTAAATCTTGTAAATGGCTTTCGAAATCTTTTAAAATCATGATCGCGTGATTCACGCATTCTTTTCGATATGATAATTCCTTATCAGAGAGTAAATTCGTTGCATTTAAGCTGTTATCTTTAAAAAGTTCTTGATTTTTTAATAACACAATCAAGCTTTCAGCTTGTTTAGAAAAATCACTCTTATACAACTGTAATAAATCAAGCGCAGTGTCTATTTTAGCGCTTCGATATGTGAAACCATCGTAATAATGTGATAGGGAGTTATCACCGTTTTTATTGGGCGTTATACGTTGATTTGCATCAATAGGAGTAATTGTATTAATTCTTATCTTATTAAAAAAGTAAATTACCCCTAACGATATTTTTTTTCTCGTCTGCACATCGAGTGAAAATCCATTATAGTCCTTATAATCTTTGAGATGTTGCTGCATGACTTTTCTGTTTATATTAATATCATTAACAAACTTGGTCATTTGAAATTTTTTTCCGTCTTCAGACACCTCTTTTGCTACCTCTACATAGTTTTCAAGATGTTTTTTCCGTTCGCGAACTAGATAAACTTTGTCCATCCAGGGATCGCAAACACACGCCTCATCATCCCATAAAAAAGGTTCACTCGGTTTTTGCTTGCCAAGAATCAAAAATGCGTGATTTCCATTAAATATTTCATAGATTTCTGCGTATAGCGACGGATAATTAGTAAGAACATAGTACAATGCTAATCGAGCCATTTCCAGACAATTTCCTATAGAGTATTTTTTTATAAGTGCTATTTTCTTTTTATAACATTCTTCTTTTTTAAAATTAGACTTATTAATGTCAGCAATTTTATCTCTTATATCGCATATTGCCACTGCCAGAGAGATCTTCTGTACTTCAGAATACTCGTCACTTTTAAGTTGTGTGTTTCCTTCTTTAATATATTCTTGAGCATAGCTCTTCGCTGAACTCGCTACTTTAAATATCTCTAAGGGCATTATTATTTTTCAAGTTTTTGAGAAATTTTATTTTTTATCTCAAAGTCAAACAATAGTGCAAACGTTGTATCAAACGCTGCACTCCAAGTAATTCAAAAATTTTAGCAAGTTCAGGCCCCGATTCTTGCATCGTTAAAGCCATACGTAGCGGTTTAAACAGAGCAATACCCTTCAATTTTAATTGCTCTTTTAACGCAGCGATAACTGCTTCATAATCTGCACCTTGACTACCTAAGGTTGCAAGCGCAATCTGCCAAAGATGCGGGTTCACTGTTTTTAAGAAATCATCAACCGTTGAATCACGAACATAAGAATCAGAAAATAATACTGAGGCCCACTTTAATGCCTCATCAGGGAAAAGAATATTATCCCGCATCATGTCAATAAACTGAATCTGTACAGAACTAGGCACTAAAATACGCACCTTAAAACCAATCCAATCCAAAAACGCTGCATCATCTAACGCTAAAACAGCGCGCTTTTGCCAATACAAGAGTTGATGTACATCATACTGTGCAGGCGCTTTATTTAAATTCTGCAGCGAAAATTCTACCGCGAGTTGATTTAAATTCATAAAAGCATGATTTGCATAAACATGACCCAAACGACTTAAATAATTGCACAAAGCAGATGCCAGATAACCTTGTGCACGCAACTCAAAGACGCTGATGCTACCTTGTCGTTTCGATAGCGGTGCGCCATCAGTACCCACAATTAAGGAGATATGTCCATAACTTGGTATCGGCAACTCCAAAGCTTGTAATAGTAAAATTTGTCTGGGTGTATTACTGATATGATCCTCACCGCGCAATACATGACTTATTTGCATTAAGGCATCATCGATCGCATTGCAAAAGAAAAATGCCGGCGTGCCGTCGGCGCGCCGAATGATAAAATCACCGATAGCGTCGCTTGTAAATGTCTGAGCACCGCGTACTAGATCAATAAAATGAATCGTCTGTCCTTCGGGCACATGAAAGCGCAAAGTGGGTTGAATACCAGCGGCTTGTTTTTCTTCGATCTGCTGCACCGTTAAATGACGACAGACACCTGAATAACGCGGTGCTTGTCCATTTGCTCGCTGCACTTTACGCATGAACGCCAAATCTTGCGTGCTACAAAAACATAAATAAGTCTGACCGCGTTCTTGCAAAGTCTGATAATACTTTTGATAAAGCGATAAACGCTGCGATTGAAAATACGGACGCTGTTTCCATCGTATACCCAACCAAAGCAAATCCTGCTCTATCTGTTGCGACCATTCCAAACGAGAACGCACAGTATCTGTATCTTCAAGTCGTAACAAAAAATCATCGCCACGGGATTGCGCAAGTAAAAAATTCAGCAAGGCCGTACGCACATTGCCTAAATGCAAATCACCAGTAGGACTTGGCGCAAAACGAATCGCCATCTCGTTTAAACCGCAGGATCTGATTGGACACAATTCAACAAAAATTGTACCAACAGTGACACAGGACGTGCTGTCGCGGTTTTATCTTTGCCTGTTTTCCAAGCGGTACCTGCGATATCTAAATGCGCCCATGATAATTTTTTAGTAAAACGTGACAAGAAACAAGCTGCCGTAATGCTTTTTCCACCGCCATGTCCAACATTAGACATATCTGCGATATTACTGTTGATTTGCTCTTGATAATTTTCCCACAAAGGCAAAGACCAAACACGATCACCGCTTTGTTGACCTGCCTCTTCTAACGCTTTAGTTAACGCGACATGATTGCTCATTAAACCGCTCGCTTGATCACCTAAAGCATGCACGATCGCACCGGTGAGTGTTGCAATATCAATAACGTATTTGGGATTAAAGCGTTCGCTGTATGTCAAAGCATCGCTCAAGATCAGACGCCCTTCCGCATCTGTATTGATGATTTCAATTGTCTGACCTGACAGAGAAGTAATGACATCCCCTGGTTTGCATGCCGTGCCGCTCGGTAAGTTTTCAGTCAATGGCATGAGACCGATAAGATTGATTGCTAATTTTAATTGTACAACAGCACGCAATACACCCAAAACCGTAGCAGCGCCCGCCATATCAAATTTCATTTCTTCCATACTCGCAGAAGGCTTTAAAGAAATCCCGCCTGAATCAAAGGTTACACCTTTTCCTACAAGAACAATGGGTGCCTGTTCTTTCGTTGTTCCGGTATAGCGCAAAATGACAAACTTAGGCGCTTGCTGCGATCCTTGCGCCACAGCTAATAATGCACCCATACCTAAATCTTGCATGTGTTTTCGTTCTAAAATTTCACAATTTAAAGGATGTGTTTGTGCTAAATGCTTTGCTTGTTCTGCCATATAATGCGGTGTACAAACATTTGCAGGCAAATTCGCTAAATCCTTAGTCAAGCTCATGCCCCCTACAATGGCTAAAGCATGTTCGATGGGTTTCTCTGCTTCAGCTGCTTGAGCCTGTGTATCTATGTGAAATACAATTTCTTCTAAATGAATTGGATCTTTTTTCTTCGTTTTGAATTGTTCGAATACATAAAAACTATCTTCTACTATTTCGATAAATTGACGTATATTCCAATACTGATCGCGATTTTTTAACAGCGGTGTTAAATAACAGGTTACCTGTTTAATACACAACGACCGCAAGGCAGCTGCAACACCGCGCAGTATCTTGATCGCTATCATTTCATTTAATTCATCTTGGCCATACGACACCAAAAGCACGCGATTGGCTAAAATATTGGGCACATTGTAAAGTAATAAACTCTGACCGGGTTCTGAGGTTAGATCACCTTGCGCTAAACACTTTGTTATATAACCGCCACTGACAGCGTCAATTGACTGTGCAGCAGTAGAAAGTTTTTTGTTGGCTAATACGCCTAGCAATAAGCAGTCGCTCTTGTGTACAACAGGATCGGTTATTTGAACGGTATAATGCATGAGCAACTCCTCAGTTAATTAATCAGTGCTTCAGTTCTCAATAAAGATTTGCGAGAGTATACTTCAAACCATCATCCTGCAAAAAGTCTATTTAGATTCCTATGATTTTATTTCGTTATCTTACTCGCGAAATAGTGCGTAATTTTATTCCTATAACCAGTCTGCTGTGCATTATTTTGATGAGCAATGTATTTGTTCGTTATTTAAATCAGATCTTAGGCGGCAGATTAGCCACAGATCTTTTATGGCGACTCATTCTACTCGAAGCACCTCGTTTTTTTTCTTTACTTCTGCCGTTTTCTTTGTTTTTATCGATCTTATTAACCTATGCACGTCTTTATTCAGATCATGAAATAACAGCACTCAATGCCTCAGGCGTTTCTCTTTTCACACTGACGCGTTTAACACTGCCTTTGATTGCGTTCATCACGTTATTTGTTACAGCGTTAACGTTTTGGGTCAGTCCCGCATTACTCGGTTACCGTAACGCCTTACTCTCGCAAACAGGCACTGCCATTGAAATACAGACCATGCAACCCGGTCGCTTCCAACAAACGAATAATGGGCAACGCATTCTCTATGTTGAGCAGATTTCACCGGATCATAAACAAATTAAAAATTTATTTCTGGCACAACTAGAACACTCAAATGCCTCAGAACCCATTTGGATGCTGATTACCGCCAAACGTGGATATCAAACAACAAATTTAGCAACGAAAGAACGTTTTTTTATTGCTCAAAATGGCATGCGGTATCAAGGGAAGCCAGGGACGAATGAATATTACCGGATGCATTTCGCACGTTATATCGCGCGTATCAATTCTCAAGTTAACTGGGCGATGAAACAACAAGACACCCTCCCTATTAAAGCACTATTGCACGCAGATCCTAAAAATAAAGCAGCGTTTCGTTCAGAATTACAGTGGCGTTTCTCAAATCCGATCTCTGTAGTATTATTAGCTTTACTCGCGATAACCTTGAGTAAAATTAATCCGCGCCAAGGAAAATATCTACCTATTCTCGTGGCCATCATCCTGTATGTTGTGTATATGAACTTATTAATCGTAGCACGCGATTGGGTTGAAAATGGTCAGCTTTCTTATCATCTAGGTTTATGGAGCATCCACGGTTTATTACTACTGACGATCATCAGTATTTTATGGTATCAATTGTATTGGGCACGTACTAAAGCGCAATTATTTCGTTTAAAAAAGTCATGATCATTATACGACGCTATCTTAGTAGCAGCGTTCTATACAACACTGTATTTATATTGTTTATCGTTTCCAGTTTGCTCGCGATTTTACAATTATTTAATGAAACACGCGAAATTGGCGTAGGGCAATATACCTTGGTCGGCGCTATTGCCTATGTATTACTGACAACACCCCAACAAATTTACGCTGTTTTTCCAATAGCTAGCTTATTTGGATGTATGCTGAGCTGTGTTTTATTAGCACGGCACAGTGAGCTGACCATTCTGCGCGTCAGCGGTTTTTCTTTAAGTAAATTATTATGTGCTCTATCAACCGCCATGTTTTCGCTTGTAGTATTGGCATTTTTGATCGGTGAAGTCTTAGCACCCTGGTGCGCACAGTTAGCAGAACAACATAAAGTTCTGCTCACGAGTAACGGACAAGCACTCACGACACAACAAGGATCAATTTGGATCCGTGACGCTTCCAATTTCATTTATATTCAAACAGTCGTATCGCCCAAACATCTAATTCAAGTACAACGTTATGAATTCAACAAAGAGGGCCAATTAGTCAGTGCCAGCAGCGCTCAACAACTTATCTACACAAGCGGTCATTGGCAAGCCTATACAGTTAAAACAACCCAATTAGCAGCAACAAAAATACGATCCTATCAATTTGCCCAACAAATCTGGCCTCTCGCGTTTACACCGCGTTTATTAACCAGTTCCATGATTACCCCTGAACAAATGTCTTTGAAACAATTATGGGCCGCCATTCATTATCGACAAAATAATTATTTAAACGTGAGTCAGATGGCGTTTACATTCTGGCAACGCGTTATACATCCTTGGACAATTTTATTAATGCTGAGTCTCGGATTAACTTTTTCCATAACACACGCACGTATTCAGAGTTTTAAAGTCCTCTTAGGTATCATGCTAGGCGTCGGTTTTTATTTGAGTAATGTTTTATTTGGTCCGTTTGTTTTACTCTATCAATGGCCGCCTCTATTAGCAGCTTCACTACCTGCTCTTGTCTTTTTAAGTATTACGCTTATTCTAGGTTACCGCACACGCTCATGATGAATTCTATTGTCATTGCACAATTAAATTTTCGGGTGGGCGCGATGGCCGATAATGTTAAAAAAATTATCGCCTCTTTATATACCGCACGCGATCATTATCATGCTGATTTGATCGTTTTCCCAGAATTGGCTTTGTCAGGCTATCCCCCTGAAGATTTACTCTTTCGTCAAGAATTTAAAGACAGCATTGAACAAGCATTCAGACAAATTGCACAAGCCACACACGGAATTGCTGTCGTACTAGGCCATCCTCATTACATCGATCAAACGATCTACAATGCCGCCAGTTTTATCGTAGAAGGCAAAGTGATCGCTTCTTATCACAAACAACTTCTACCCAACTACGGTTTATTCGATGAACAACGTTATTTCACGCCTGGAAATACAACGCAGATTATTTGCTATAAGGGAGTAAAGATCGCCTGTTTGATCTGCGAAGATATGTGGCAGGCACAACCCGCGCAGACCGCTAGAAAACAAGGCGCAGAATTAATACTATGTTTAAATGCTTCTCCTTTTGAATTAAAAAAATCTGAAAAACGTCAAGCGATCATCCAACAACGCAGTATCGAAAATCATTGTCCCATCATTTACATACACAGCGTAGGTGCTCAAGATGATTTCATATTCGATGGAGGTTCATTTGTTACCAATAGCGCTGGGCAAATTTGCTTGCAAGCACCTTTCTGGTGTGAATCCTTGATCGATATTGCGATTGATTCAACACAAAAACCGCTCAAACTCACAGCAGAGCGCACTACTCAACAAGCAGCGCCCATTGAAACGACTGAAGAACGAATTTATCATGCCTTAATCTTGAGTTTGCGTGAATACATCGACAAAAATAAAAGTTCGGGTGTATTGATCGGCGTATCAGGAGGTATCGATTCAGCTTTAGTACTCGCGCTGGCAGTTGACGCACTTGGCAAGGAACGAGTAACCGCTGTTTTTTTACCCTCCCGTTATACGGATGTATTAAGTCAAAAAATTTATCAGGAATTAATACAAGCGCTTGGGTTAGAACAAAAAATTATTTCGATAGAATCTAGCTTTCGTGCTTGTCTCAGCAGTTTAAATTTGGATCCAGAGAATCCACCCACAAGTATCGTTACAGAAAATTTACAAGCGCGTTGTCGTGCTATTTTTCTCATGGCTTTGTCTAATCAAACAGGGAAGTTAGTACTCAATACAAGTAATAAAAGCGAATTGGCGGTAGGCTATTGTACGTTGTACGGCGACGCGATCGGCGCATTCTCAGTACTTAAAGATGTTTATAAAACCTTAGTTTTTCGTCTAGCGCACTATCGTAATACAGTTCAAATGTTATTTCCAAATGAGCTTCTGCAACGCGCTCCAAGTGCCGAGCTAGCCTTAAAGCAAAAAGATGAAGATAAATTACCCTCCTACACGATACTAGATGCAATATTGCAACGGTTTCTAGAAAAAAATCAAAGTGCAGTAGAAATAATTCAAGCAGGATTTGATGCAAAAATCGTGCGGCAAATTATCCGCTGGATCGAAAAAAATGAATACAAACGAAGACAATCGCCGATCGGACCCCGCATTACCTCCTATGCTTTTCATCGTGAGCGTCGTTATCCAATTTCCTCAGAATTTTTTGATTCTGTTGTTCGTTAAATCTGATGAACAAATGCCATCATGCTCAACTTTAAAATTGATTAACGTTGGGCAACTCGTTTGTAGCATTACTTAGGTTATCTGTATTTGGATCATTATTAGCAAAAAAGAGTAAATTAGGTGTGAGCGCTCTTATTTCGCGTAATGGCGCTGGTTGTAGGAGTAGTACCGCTACGCTTATTATTTGGTCGACAGCCAGACCGAAAATGGCAACTTTTAGATCTGTTATATTAAGTTGTATTTCTTTCCAATTCGGATTTCCCTTTTTCCAATTTTCAATCTGACCCTCTAATAAAGACTGGTATTTTTCCATCAAAGAGTTTGCAAAATTTATATGTGTTATACCTACATTAGCCGTAGTATTAATTTTAATAATAATTTTAGTCAATGGCTCTAAAATCTCGCGTGTCAGGATAAAAATACGCTGCTCTACTTGACAGCGTAAAAGACACATATCGACCGTTTCAAGCTTCTCGGATGGACGTTCGTTGCGACACCCTTCCCCCAGCATAGCTCGAACACCCAAATAATAGTCATCGACAAAAGAACTTTCCCCTTGAACCCTCTTACCTACTATGAGGTCTTCTGTATAATAATTGTAATGATATCCAACCACTGTAACGTTCTTTGGTATCATACTAGGATCCATGGTCTCTAGTGTGTTGATAACTTTCCAGAGATCGTCATAAACTCTATACTCGACTAATTGACCAGGAAACTGATTAGCGAACTGTTGTATCTGCGCATAAAATAGCATCATTTTATTTTCACTTATAAAAGTTCGAGTGCAGTATTCTGCGTAAAATTTAATAGTGTTGAGTTTCTCTTTCAAAAGATTTCCTTCATCTTTTGAAAAATCGGCTAAAAGTGTATTTAGCGTAGCAAGAACTTTTTCATCTTTGAAACATTCCTGAGACGTGGCCCGAATATTTCCTTCTTGATCTATGAATAACGCTTTGAGTGTTTTTATTCCAGTGAGTACATTAAGACATAAATCTTGGTACGCTTCATTATCCGTGTGTGCGCTCTGCAGGCTCTTGGAAAGCACACGAAAAGAGTGATCACACAATGAAATCTCTTTGAGCATCATCAGTACTAACATTATTTGAGCGTAATTTCCCGTGTACTCCAATTCAGCTAAAAACTCATTTAACCTTCCTTTCACGTCGGTAGAAATATCCACGCTCTCATTAAAAAGCGAATCTGGTATCTTCTGTATCTCTAAGAGCTGTTTAATAAATTCAAGATCTTTTTCTTGAAACTCTTGTATAACAGATATAGATTTACCAAGTAGAATCGGAAATGTACTTAATTTCCATGAATGAATGTTCTGGACCGTTTGTATCATAGACTTTAATTTTTCTAGAGAGCGATTCTGTACAGAATCGCTCGCATTGTTTCCTGTCATGGTCTTTACAAGTTCATCTGGATTAAATTGAGCTTTTTTTAGATACTCTTGGAACTCTTCAATTTTCTGATGTGCTTGAGAACATCGATCAAATAATTTTTCACCCGATTGACTGAACTTAGTTATTATTTCATAAAGCTTGCCAGGTTTGACAAGTTCTGTGTCACAAAGCGCATCGCATGTTTTCGAAAAATCCTGAAAAGTTTCCGGATCCTTACTAAGACCTTTGGATATTTGCATTGAGTAATACAAGGCTGCACAATCGTCTATCGTTTCAAACTTAGCACATGCTTTTTTTACTTCTGAAAAATCCATATCCTTTTCAGCATCTTCATTATTTATTCCGTCAATCAAAAACTCCCGTATCGTTTTAAGTGCTTGAGTAAGTTCTTGAACCTTATCTTTTTTAAAATCGATCGCTTTCACTGCTTCGCTAAATACACGGCGAAAGTTAGAAATATAAGAATCGAATGACCTTTTGAGTATTTCATGTGCATGTCTCCAGGACGGTTCATCACGCAAGGTTCCTAATAATGCTTGTACCCGACAGTAAGGAATAATTTCTTTTTCAAGGCAGTTCAAAGGCAATGTGTCTATCGTAGATAACTGAAGATCCTGAGACCCTAATTTCTTCAGTATTGTTAATGTATCTTTTGCTTGTGCAAGTTTTTTGTTTTCTAGACCTGTTGATGGTTGTATATCTAAAATATTAGACATGGCAACATTCAAGGCCTTTAGCCCGCTAAAGAATTCTTTATAGAATGAGAAGTTTTTTTGAAACCCTATCCAGTGTTGCAATGATCGATCATCTGCCAGCTTCTTTATTGTTTGAAAAGGCGCTAATCTTTCTTTTTTGTCTTCATCATTTTTAGATAAAGATCCAATTAGACTATCAAACGTAGCTGATGTTGCTTTGAGAATAGATTCGGGTATTGATTCACGAAGTGCAGTCAGACCCTCATGAGAAAGCTCCTGTAGCAACCCAAAAAAAACCCGTGAATTTTTTTTAATCGTATCTAAATCTTTATCGAGGTCATCGCAATGCACGGGTCGTGAATTGTATAAAAAATCAGAAAGATTTTGAAAAAAACTTACCTTATTTAGCCTATTCAATAGAGGAAGCAATGGGCCAATTTGTTCTGTCCTAAAATTACCTACGCCTCTGATAAAGTTTTGCCAAGCCCCTAAGCAGAGTGATCGCTCAGACCACATCTTCTTAAAATTAGATAAATAATCAAACGTACTCTTTTTCTTCAACTTTTCCAGTATCTCAAGCGCTTGAGTAAAATCAGTGCTTTCTTGTTGTAGTTCTGTACAAGTTTCTTTTAATCGTTTTATTGAGTCCTTACGCACTGCTTGATTGAGCGTGATAAGAAAATCAGACCAAGCTTTTACATCCGGTTCATTGATACAATGAAAACATTCTATAAAATCTTTTTGGGCTTTTTCATCCTCTAATAATGTTTTGAAGTTCTTCAATTTACCTGATAATTCAAATATATTCTCTGCATTATGAGCATTCAGTGCGTAATTAAAATTTTCTTTATCTCTTGTTTCAGCGAAAATATCAGCGAGTAGCACCGTGGAAAGTTTCCAGGTACGTTCAGGCCATTTTTTTCTGCAAAAATCAACAAATTCTGCTAAAAATGAGAAATAGGATATCGCGAGTGTCTCCATATTCAAGCGGTTAATAAATTCTGATTGTCGATTCGATCCGAGTGCAATTGTTATTTCTTTAACATTAGGATTAGCTTTAAGAAAATCATGAATGTCATCGATGATTTTTTGATTCATTACACCATCAATCATAAGAGTACGATCAAAATCAATCGATAATACAGCCACTTTGGGTGTTTCAACTTTTATTGGTGCTTCAATTTTTATTTT
>Ga0206946_1159_pt1 | contig 15913 bp, 16 predicted proteins | sample Alteio_BWOrgHeat_2_FD_152965 | JGI IMG/M metagenome (GOLD analysis project Ga0206946, IMG submission 152965) | Enriched cells from forest soil in Barre Woods Harvard Forest LTER site, Petersham, Massachusetts, United States -... | ecosystem: Environmental > Terrestrial > Soil > Temperate forest > O... | reverse complement strand
GGCTATGGTCCGAAAGCACAATGGAACGGCGATCTACCGCCGTTCCCGACTTCTTCATGCACCAGACTTCCGAGAACGGGCCGCTGCTCGATGCCTCGCCTTCGGGACGAAGCTGAAACAACTCATGTAGCGAAATCAATTTGAGTGGTGACATTCCTCAGCAGGTCGCGCAAACGACCGATCGGAATTCCCTGAAACCTTGTCAACTGGTGCATCATCGCCCATGCGTTCATCGACATCAGAATGTGAGCCAGGCCGAAAAGTCGGCACCTCGGACAACTGTCGTTACCACTAAGAAGAGACCGAATAGGGTAAATTGAACAGCTGAAATCTAATTCGGCGCGCGATCTCTATTTTCTTTTAGCGACGTCCGACAATTGATAATGGCGCATCTCTGCGATCTCTTTCACGAAGCCGCTGATGGCACGGAAGAACTCTCCAAATACAGCGCTCTTCCGAAAGCCCGGCAAGTGGGCTTCAGTCGACTGCCACTCGATACGCAAGATGGCGCTGGTTTCGTCTTTCTCACAAACACTCAATTCATACGCAAGACACTCAGGAGCTTGATCCAGAGCCATCGCCGCATGATGATATGCCCCTACCAGTTCATCGCGCCTCTCTTTGCCGGAGACGTTATAGCGGATATATTCAACGACCATGTTCCCTCACTAGGTTGAAGCCGAAAGGTCCCTGTATTCGCCCTTTGACTGCCAGATCAATCCACAACCAGGCCATCTGCTCAAGATAAGCAGCATTCTTCAACGGCCCGACATTTACAGGTCGCATCTGGGTGTCCTCGATGAGATGGTGTGTAACTCCTGCGGCCTCCGGATCATCGCTGCAGTAGTAGATGTCGAAAGCGGTGTTTCCCAAGTAGGTTGCGCCGATTGTGTTGAATGCTTTTACAACTCTTGCTTTCGGAAACCATGCCGCGATCTGTTGTCCTCCACTACCCGGGCCGGGGACGATAACGTTGAGGTCGCTATTTATCGGATTCGTTGCATCGATCAGAATCTGTCCATTGAGCGGACCTAGGGAATGAAGTGCCACGTCCACAGACTGCCAAGGCAATGCCAATGCAATCACTTCAGCATCTTGAATAGCGAGACGTGGCTCCAATATTTCTATGCCTAGTTTCTGCGCGGCATCGATGTGCTTGCTACAAGTGCGTAAACCAGCCAGCAACCTGTGGCCCGCTGCGGTCCAGAGCCGTGCCAGTTGCGAGCCCACATGACCAAACTCCAGTACACAAATCTTCATGGCACCATCTTCGCTTCATAAGATCATTGCTGCAATTAGGTACAAATTTGTACCTGGTGCATGACCCGTCTTTGAGTCGTATCCTATTGCCATGCTTCGAGATGAATGCCCAGTGTCAGTTGCTCTACGTGTCATAGCCGGAAAATGGAAGCCCCTGATCTTGCGCGAGCTTAAATCCGGCGGGAGTTTGCGCTTTGGACAATTGCAACGTCGTATTCCGGAGGCGTCACAGAAGGTGTTGACATCGCAACTTCGACAATTAGAGCGGGATGGACTGGTTGGACGTGCTGTCTTCCACGAGACGATTCTGCGCACACAATATTCACTGACTGGTTATGGAAGGACGCTGCGTCCTGCACTTGAAGAACTCGCCCGTTGGGGCCGCAGACATAAACACACATGATCCAGATTGTGATATGAATCGGTTTCTGGGCCGTTCGATCAGTCCTCAGATGCCGGCGAACTCCGCTCATTCCAAAGGGGCTGGCAGGGCCGTTCGTGAAGTGGGAATGCTCGGCCTTTCATATCCTGAATGTCGATCACCAATTGCAATTAAAACAGAGGACAAAATCTAAGCCGTTCGCTAGCCTAGCGCGTGCTGCGCGATTTAAAGTTAATCCATCAAAGTCTATTCAAGCCGCGTGATCGCTTGCATTCAGTTCCCGATCGAAAAGGCTGTTTATGGCAGATACTCCTAAAATAGAAATTTCCCGCCGAGGATTCTTGAAAGGCGCCGGCATCACCGCCGCGACCGGCGTAATCGAGTCCGCAAATGCGTTCGCACGCGATGCGAAGGGCGCGCTGCATGGCGCTCAAACGATCGGTCCGGACACGCAGCCGATCAAGTTGCACATCAATGGTCATGAGCTTGCGGTCTCGGTCGAGCCTCGCTACACGCTCGCCGAGACGTTGCGTGACAATCTTGGCCTTACCGGAACCAAGGTGGTGTGTGATCGCGGATCGTGTTCAGCCTGCACGGTGTGGATCGACAAGGTGCCGGCGCTGGCGTGTATGACCCTCGCTGTCGATGCCGTTGGACGCAAGATTACAACGATTGAAGGTTTGTCGCACGGCGATACCATGCATTCGGTGCAAGCGGCGTTTGTGAAACACGATGCCATGCAGTGCGGTTTCTGCACGCCGGGCATGGTGATGAGTTGCGCCGCGCTACTGGAGCGCAATCCGAACCCGAAGCTCGACGATATAAAGCATGCCGTAAGCGGAAACCTGTGTCGCTGCGGAACCTATCCAAAAGTCTTTGCCGCAACCCTGGACGTAGCACAGCAACGTGCGCAGGCTTCAGGCCTGGTTAACCTGGACACGGGAAGGGAGGCCTAGCATGACGCCGAAAACTTTCCTCCTTGAAGAGCAACAGGCGGACGGAGCGCAAGAGAAGCCGCAGGAGCCCAAACGGACTGAGAGTTTCGTCTTTGGTATTCCGCAAAACGGCTTGCAGCAGAAGCAGCGAGAGGTGCCGCTGGATGAGCCACCACCGCTGCCGGCAAATTCGGAACTGACATATATCGGCAAGCCAACGCAGCGCTACGATGGCTCCGCGAAAGCTATGGGCAAGGGAAAATACACAGCCGATATACAGCTTCCGGGCATGCTTTACGCGCGGATGGTGGATGCAACGATTCCCCATGGCCGTATTGTGTCGATCGACACGAGCGAGGCCGAGAAACTGCCCGGCGTTCGCGCTGTGCATGTCATCGAACACGTATATGGAGTCGCGGAGCTGCGCGATCCAAAGCTGGAAACCCCTTCGCGTTACCCGACCATCCGCTATGCGGGCCAGCCAATTGCGGGCGTTGCTGCCATGACGCAGCAGATCGCGGATGACGCTGCAAAGCTTGTAAAGGTGCAATACGACACCAAGCCGTTTGTTGTCGATCGAGCAGAGGCGCGCGAAGATGATGCTCCCGTCGTCTTTCCTGGGCCCGCCGATGCTGCGGGAAGTGCAGGCGGCGGTGGCGGTCCTACCGACGTGCCGCAGAAGGGAAACGTGCACGGGCCAAAGCGTCGCCTGAACGGCGATATGGACAAGGGCTTCGCTGACGCCGATGTTGTCGTCCAAAGCGAGTACTTTACACAAGTGCAAACGCACTCTGCGCTTGAGACGCATGGCTTCGTGGTTGACTGGAAACCGGACGAAATCACGGTCTACGCCTCCACGCAGGGGACCGCGAGCGTCCGCGATGAGTTCGCGGATGTCTTCAAGCTGCCGAAGAGCAAGGTGCGCGTTATCACCGAATACATGGGCGGCGGCTTTGGCGCGAAGTTCGGAGCAGGCAACGAGGGTGTGGTTGCCGCGAACCTTTCGCGTAAGGCCGATGCGCCGGTAAAGCTGATGCTCGATCGCCGGCAGGAGCACATCGTCAGCAACCGGCCCGACTCGCATCAGAAGCTCAGGATAGGCGCAAAGAGCGACGGTACGCTGACGGCCATCCAACTCACCAGCTACGGCACAGCGGGAGTGGGAACCGGCGCAGGTACTGCGGGTCCGGCAACGAATCTGTACAAATGCCCGAATCTCTTGACGGAGGAATACGACGTCTTTATCAATGCTGGTCCGGGTGCTGCCTTCCGCGCACCAGGGCATCCGCAAGGATGCTTCGCGTTTGAACAGGCCATCGACGAACTTGCCGTCAAATTGAAAATGGACCCACTCGCACTCCGCGAGAAGATCGACGAGAGCCCGGCACGCAAGGCTGAGCGCCAGCTGATTCTGGAACGCACGAACTGGCGCAATCGCAAACCTGATGGGTCCGATACCGGTCCCATCAAACGCGGCATGGGCATTGCGCAATCGGTCTGGTATCGCTTTATCGATATGGATTCTTCGTGCGAAGTTCGCGTTTCGCGCGATGGCTCCGTTGAGCTGATGTCCGCTGTGCAGGATATCGGTGGGGGCACGAAGACGATTCTCGCTCAGGTCGTAGCTGAGGAGTTCGGCATACCGCCGGCTATGGTTGTCATCCGTATCGGCGATACGCGCTTTCCTATCGGCCCGAATTCCGGCGGCAGCGTCACAGCCGGTTCCATTACGCCTGCCGTACGGAATGCCGCATACCAGGTCAAGCAGAAGTTATTTGCCGCCGTGGCCCCGTCCTTTGGCACAACCGCGGACAATCTTGTCGTGCAAAATGGTCGCGTGGTCTTCAGGAATGACACGTCAAAGACGTATAGCCTGAAGCAAGTCGCAGCAAAGCTGCCTACGAACGAAATTTCGGCTCGCGCAACGCGTGTTCCAGAATACTCGAAAGAACGTCTTACATACGGCGGCGTGGATTATGTCGAACTTGCCGTCGACACCGAGACGGGCCGTGTGCATGTCGAGAAGGTCTTCGGCGCGCACGATTGCGGCCGTCCCATCAACCCTACCGGTGTCATCAGCCAGATCAATGGCGGCATGTTACAGGGCATTTCCTATGCGTTGTTTGAGCAGCGCATTATGGATCGCAATGCCGGTTACATGTTGAACGCAAACCTCGAAAACTACAAAATCCTGGGTGCGCGCGAAGTGCCTGAGATCGAAGTGGTGCTAGTGGAGAACTACATCGCACAGAGTTCCACCGATGCCGCGGGCATTGGCGAGTCTGCGGGCATCATCACACTGGCCGCGGCCATCGGCAACGCCTTCTACAATGCCACCGGCGTGCGCATGCGCAGGATTCCGATGACTCCGGCAGGCGTGCTCACCGCGCTCGGTAAAGTGCAGGAAGAGGTGCAGGCATGAACAAGTTCGCATTCGTTGATTGCAAAACGGTGGATCAGGCTCTCGGGCAACTCGGCGATGGGGCCATTGTCAAGGCGGGCGGCATTGATCTGCTGGACCTGATGAAAGAGGACATTATTTCTCCGCCGAGGCTTGTCAATATCCGCAATGTTGATAGCCTGCGCGGCATAACGATATCGACAGATGGCCTGCACCTGGGACCACTATCGACATTGAGCGAGATCGCCAGTCATCCTGAGATTCAGCGGAGCTACTCTGCTCTGGCCGATGCTGCTGGGCACGCAGCTACACCGCAAATACGCAATATGGCCACACTCGGCGGCAACATCATGCAGCGTCCGCGCTGCTGGTACTTCCGCTCGAGCGACTTCGACTGTAAGAAGAAGCGCGGAGGCAGCGACGAATGCCATGCGCATGACGGCGAGAACCAATATCACGCCATCATGAACAACAGCACCTGTGCGATGGTGCACCCGTCATCGACGGCGGTATCGTTGCTCGGCATGGATGCACAAGTGGAGCTCACCTCGAAGCGCGGCAAACGCATGGTCGCGATGGGTGAGTTTTATGTGCCACCGGAGAAGAGCGTCGTGAACGAAACCGTCGTCCAGCCGGGAGAACTGATCACGAGCATCCTTGTTCCGGCACCCGAACCAGGCACGCGCTCCGCCTACCAGAAGTATGGCGAAAAAGAGAGTTTCGACTGGCCGATCGCAGATGCTGGCGTAGTCCTGGTAATGGATGGCGCACGTTGCCGCAAGGCTTCTGTGGTGCTTGGAGTGGCCGCGCCTACGCCAATTCGTTCGAAGGAAGCTGAAGCTGTCCTCATCGGCAAAACTATCGATGAAGCCACAGCACGCGCCGCCGGGAAGGCCGCGATGCTGCACGCAACTCCACTTTCGCAGAACGGCTACAAGACACAGCTCTTTGAGACTGCAATCTATCGGACGGTGCTGCTTGCGGCGGGACAGATGCAGCGTGACCCAAGCTCCGTCGGTTAAGGAGGACCAGATGTCTACTCAACTCGTACAAATTCGTTGTGCCTCGCTCCGCAGCAAGTCCTCATATGGCGCCTTCGGTGAATTCCACGACGAGCTTCTCGATCTGGCAGGAGCGACAACAACCTATTGGTGCCTGAAGACGATGGGAAAAGCAGGACCGGACGATCACTATGTCCACAGCTCCGTCTGTCAGGAAGGACGTTCTTGCTGGGAGAGTTGTGAGTCGTAGCGAGCCAGAAGAAGTAACAGCATCCAGCTATTTCACATGTGGTCTGTGGAAGCCACATGGCAACACTGTAATGAGTCTAGTTCTTGTGGGAGAGTTCGGCAGCCTGTGCTGCGATCTGTCGCTCACTTGACCGAGGAAGCCTAATTCTGAACACGAACTGGATCTGCCAATGATTGGAAATCATAGCATCGAATTTCGATAATATGATGAAGGCGCTGAATCGGGGTATCCTTTGGCTGTGTCAAGACAACAACGGGAAATCTTTACAGGTCTGATTCGCATTCCACGTTTTGGTCCACGCCGAGCACGAATTCCTGTTCGGGCTCGCCATGATGGAGGAGCTGAAGCATCATGGCTATCGCATCGGCCCCGGAACGCTCTATCCACTCCTCCACGGAATGGAGCGTGATGGGCTGCTCAAATCGGAGCTGAAGAACATTACGGGACGGAGACGCAGATTTTACAAAATCACCGCAGCCGGGAGAAAAGCTCTCAAGAAGGCAGAGACCCTGGTCGACGAGTTGCACCATGAGCTGCATGAAGAGCACCCGAGACGTGTCTCCGACTTCGAGATAATAGAGCCGGCGAATCAACGGAAGCAGAGAAATAGACGCTGACGCGCTCCCTCCGCTAAGCCGAATTCTGAATATCTAGCGGAAGGTTTCTGTGTATTGGGACCGCGAGCGGTTTCGCGTGGCGTCTTCCGGTATTCCTGCTTCACTTCCAAGTTAATGAGATGGTCCGCCGCTTGATTCACCTGGTTAGCAGGTGGATCGTGGTGGTAGTTGCTGTGAAAGAGGATCATTGGTATGCAGATACATTCAGTTGGGCATTGACCTTGGCAAGATGACGTTTCACCTTGTAGCGCTGAGAACTGCTGGCAACGTGCTTGTGCGGAAGAAGTTCACGCAGAAGCAGCTGCTGGCCTACACGGCGAACATGCAGACATCTCTGATCGGGATTGAGGCGTGCTCTGGGGCGCATTTTCTCGGCCGGGCGCTGCATAAGCAAGGGCACGATGGACGGCTAATTCCAGCCCAGTTTGTGAAGCCATTTGTGAAGTCGAACAAGAACGACTTCATCGATGCGGAGGCGATCGCCGAGGCCGTGGAACGCAAGAACATGCGCTTTGTCCCGATCAAGACAGACGATCAACTAGATTTGCAAGCGATCCATCGAGTGCGCGACCGGCTCATTGCGCGACGTACGGCAGTAATCAACCAGCTGAGGGCGTTTCTGCTTGAACGTGGCCTAGTATTTGCACGGACGCCAACCAAGCTCAAGGCCTCCATGGCGGACATCCTTGAGAACGCCGAGTCCAACCTAACGTCGCGGATACGTAACCTGATAAGCGGGTTGTGGAGCGAGTGGAAGCTTGTTGAGCAGCAGATCGAAGAGCTGAACGATGAACTGGAACGGATCTCTGCCGCAGATGCGGGATGCACACGCATTCGTAAGATACCAGGCATTGGCCCCATCGTAGCCACGGCCATCGTCGCTGCCATCGGCAACGGTGCTGCGTTCCGCAAGGGACGAGAGTTCGCAGCATGGCTCGGCGTCGTGCCACGCCAGTACTCAACCGGCGGTAAGGCGAAGCTGTTTGGCATCAGTAAGCGGGGCCAGGAGTACCTGCGCAGGATCCTGATTCACGGCGCACGAGCAGCTGTACTGCATATCAAGCGCGACAGAGCACCTATTGGAGCGTGGCTCGATGCACTCGACGCCAGAGCGCACAAGAACGTCGTAATAGTCGCCATGGCCAATAAGCTGGCCCGTATCGCTTGGGCTGTGCTCTCTAGTGGTAACGAGTACAGACCCGTTGCAACGTAGTGGTGAGGAAAAGACGCCTTCGGCTTGGAAGCGCTGCGCGCTCCCACTTTCCCGCACCACTACGACGACTAGCGTTTCTCCACCGAAGTCTGCACAGGAGCGGTAAGGACGAAAGAACAGTCCACAACGGCGTGTCTGCAGCCTGTTGTTACGAATGGTCTTCAAGGACCGACGAGTTTTAAAGGACAGACACGCGCGCATCTCATCCTGGCCAGGAGAGACAATCTCCACCTAAAGGCCGAATACATTTGCGCAGACTTGTCTTCTCGACCAAACTTTTCCTTGCAGTCGCGCGGCGGACCATACATTCGTAACAACCTACGATGTTGCACTCAATTCCCCAGATAACGATCTGCCTGGGCGTGGGTCGCGTGGGCGGCCACGTTTGTGGGAATGTTGCGAAGTCTTCGCGACGGGGTCTGGGGTGGCATTCACTTCATGGTTGTATTCCGTTGGGACCGCGTCGAGGGTGGGAAGAGCCTGACCGAAAGAGGGACTCCTGCCCGGGCCACCACTAATCCCAACTCAGGACCCAACCCAGCCAGCATCTCACCTACGGTCGCACGCGGCACGATGCATCATCCGACTTTGCGTACACGAGTCGCTAACTTGCTAATTCTGCATTTGCTGCCATGGGCATATCGCGCAGCCGCTTTCCGGTCACGGTAAAGATGGCATTGCTCACTGCGGGGGCCAGGCCTACGATCGGTGTCTCGCCCGCGCCTGTCGATGGCAAATCTTTTCTGTCAATCAACACCATGTCAATTTCCGGCATGTCGCTGAAACGAGGAACGCGATATTGCGCAAAATGCGGGTTCAGGATCCTTCCGTCCTTAAAGTGAATTTCCTCAAACAGCGCGCCTCCAATCGCCTGCACCACTGAGCCCAAGATCTGGTTTCGCAGACCCTCGGGATTCACAATTGCGCCTGACTCCCACGCTTCCACCACGTGGTGGAGACGCACGCGCTTGTTTGCAGAATCCATTTCGACGTCGACGCAAGTTGCAACGTAGCCGCCCTTTTCCAGTCCACCGGCAATACCGAAGCCATGACTCGGCGCGGGCTTCCGCTTGCCCCAGTCAAATCGCTCCGCCGCGGCCTGAAAAACCGCGCGCAATCTCGGGTCGGTGAGGTTCTGCAGGCGAAACTCCAGAGGATCCATGCCGACAGCATGTGCCAGCTCATCCATGTGCACTTCGCGCGCAAAATGGTTTGCTGTGGCGGCCAGCGCGCGATATGAACCTTGCCGCAACGGAGATGTTGCGGGATGAAATTGTGTAATCGGGCTCACCACGTTGTATGGCGTGTTGATGCCCCCCGGGCCTGAGTTGTAATTGTGGTGTTCCCACGCCACAAGCGTGCCATCCCGCTTTGCCCCACTGCGAATCCCGATCCATCCCGCAGGGCGAAAATAGGCCCATGTGAATTCTTCTTCGCGCGTCCAGACAACTCTGACTGGCTTGTCTGCCGCCTTGGCCAGACGCGCAGCTTCCACCGCGCATTCCCCGGTATGCTTGCCTCCGTATCCACTACCCATGTCCGGCATAATGACGCGGACCTTTGCGGCCGAAATACGAAACGCCGCAGCCAACTCGTCACGAACGCCAAAAGGACGCTGTGTCCCTGTCCAGACCGTAAGCTTGTCCCCGTTCCATTCAGCAACAGCGGCGCGCGGCTCCAGCGGAGCGTGAGCAATGTACTGCAGCGTGTAGTGCTGCTCCAACTTCACATCCGCTGTGGCCATAGCCCGCTGTACGGAACCCGTCTCGTTCGGTTCACCACGTTCTTCGCCTTCAGGATGCTTGCGAAGATAGTCAAACAACTCCTGATTCGAGATTTGCGAAGGCACGTTCCACTTGGCTTGTATTGCGGAGATCGCCTGCTCCGCCGTCCGGTCATCCGGAGCGACTAGGCCGATAAAATCGCCATCCCGCACCGCTCGCACGCCCGGCATCTTATCTGCGGCGCTTGTATCAACCGATACAAGCGTTGCGTTGAACCCCGAGGGCCGCAGCACTTTGCCAGACATCATGCCAGGCCGAACAATGTCCGAGGGGTAGTGGTGTTTCCCCGTTACAAATTCGCGGCCGTCGACTTTCGGGATGGCTTTGCCGGCAATCTTCCATTCGATTACTGGAGTAAGATGCGGGTCGTTTGCGACGGTCTGCGTCAGCTTCTCGCCGCGCGTAATTTCTCCATACGCCAATGAGTGTCCCGTTTTTGGATTGGCGACCTTGCCGTTCGCTGCTGTGAGTGCGGCAGGGTCGACCTTCCATCGTTGCGCCGCGGTATCTACCAACAACTGTCGCGCAGCCGCTGCCATGTTGCGCAACTGAGGCCCCATGATAGGCATGGAGCGGCTGCCGAAAGTGCCCATATCCCAGGGCACAAGGTCTGTGTCTCCCATCACCATGGTGATCGAGTCGAATGGCACGCGAATCTCGTCAGCCACGAGCTGCGCCAGGGAGGTGCGGATGTTCTGCCCGACCTCGACCTTGCCGGTAAACACTGTGATCCTACTGCCTTCATCAATGTGCAGCCACGCGCTGATCTCCTGCGGCAATGCCTGATCACGAGAACCCCGTCCACTTTCCTGCGCTTCGTCGCGGACGCCAGTGAGGCAAACCAGCAGCCCGCCACCGCACAGCCTTAGAAATTCACGGCGGTCAAGCTGAAACCAGTGAAGCCGATCTACCATTTCATCGGTTGGCATGACCCGCGCCTCCCTTCACTTCCAGTTCGGCGGCGCGTTGAATGGCGGCCACAATGCGTGGATACGTTCCACAGCGGCAAATATTGCCATTCATGTATTCGATGATTTGCTGATCGGTTGGCCGAGGATGATCGCGCAGCAAATTGGCAGCGGAAAGTATCATCCCTGAAGTGCAGTAGCCGCACTGAAATGCTTCCTCTTCCAGAAACGCCTGCTGCACGGGGTGTAGCGCGCCGTTGCTTTCGAGTCCTTCAATGGTTGTGATCTCTGCATTGGCCGCGGAGGAGACCCGCATCCGGCATGATCGTCTGGCTACGCCGTCGACCAGTACAGTACAAGCGCCGCATTGGCCTTCTCCGCAACCGTATTTGGTGCCGTAAAGGTGAAGGTCATTACGCAGAACTGAAAGCAGGGAATCGTCGCCTGATGCGCGAACGTGGAACGACGCGGTATTGATATGCAGAAGAATGTCTTCCATCATCAAAAACCTCCGGACGAGGAAGGAGTCATCTTCAGAATACGCCTGGGGATTTGCCCGTTTCGATCGACTCGGAGCGATAGGCTAAGGAGGACTGACATGTCGACCCCACTTGTACAAATCCGTTGCACTTCGCTTCGCAGCAAGTCGTCTTACGGTGCCTTCGGTGAATTCCACGATGAGCTTCTCGACCTGTCGGGAGCCACTATGACCTACTGGTGCCTCAAGACCATGGGAAAGGCCGGATGATCACTACGTTCGCCGCTCAGTCTGCCTGGAGGGGCGCTCTTGCTGGGAAAGTTGCGAGAGCGACGCTTTGATTAGCCAAGTTGATTCTTATGTTTTCGTAGTCTCCAAATAAATAGCGACAGCCGGTCATCCCCGAGGTGCACCATGCTCCGTGATGGTTTCAAAAAGCCTGGCTCACCGATGTGGTGGCGCACCTCCTTTTGAGAAACGGCCTTTTCGATGAAGCCCGCCTGAGGACTCGGAATAAGTTCTGAAAATCGGGGCCGGCCCTCGTCGAATGGCGATAACAGGACAACTCATTCATTGAGCTGCGCTGGTCGTTCCATCTTCTTAACACAACCACTTGTCTGTGTAACCGCCTTGTCGTACAGTGATGCGGTCCAGGAGAATTGCGAAAAAAAGTTCCTGCAATCACCATCGCGCTTGCGTCCTCGCAAGCTCTGATAAGAGGCACGGGGAGGACCAGGCGATAGCTACCTCCAACCTTGATGCGACTGCGCGAAATGCCGATCCAAATGAATGCTGATAAGATGAGCTGATCGAGTAGTGCACTTTCAACCGCTGAGCTGCCGCACCCGTTGAATGGCCTTCGTGACGGCTTCGGTGCTGATTCCCAGAGCGTGGGCTACGTTTTTCGGCCGTGCATCAAGTTCGGTAAGAAAGATCAATATGAACCGATCGCGATCGCTCAATTTCGTTCGAAGCTGCTGGAATAATATCGACCGTTCTATATCGTCTTGAAACGATTTCGCAGTTACCCCAAGTTGGTCGAGTTCATGCGGGGGCATAGAAGATTCGTTCGCGGCTCTGGTTTTCTGCAAGTCACGAACTTTGCTGTGCATGGCCGCGTAAGCGTAACGGCGTGGTGATTCTAGATCCCTCTTACGGGCTTCCATGTTCTTGGCCAAGCGCTCCCCGCATTGGCAAGGAGGGCAGTATCAATATTAGTAAACATGGACACAGCCCAATGATGTGCCGCCTCTACGGCTCCCGCAATCTCTGTGACCGTGTCTCCGTTATCGCTAATGAGGTGAAGTTCCGATTTTCGCATAGCAGCCTATCGTCCAAAGGCGGTACCGCCAGAATGTAATCTTGGGACGCCTAAACTTTAGACCGAACAGAACTTCAAGTCGAGCGAGAACGGATATAAGGTGCTCGCCTGCTTGCTAAAGTCATAACTGTAGCCGAACGAGTTGTCGGTTTTACATAATGCGACCGACTATCGGCGCTTACGGTTCACGTTTCCAAAGAAAAATCAACCTCGGTGAACTTTTTAAGCCTAATGTGTCCGATTTCTTATTTTTCTACTCCCTTTATACATAAAGGGCTCTTTTTGGAGGTTAGTTGGATGAAAAATCAGCCCGTCTCGCAGTCCGAGTTTTTCGCGGACAAAACAGAAGGCTCGCTTCCGGAGCCCAATCCAACCTGGCCGCCAGAAGCTTACGAACTCGCAAGACAAGCCAAAGCGGCAAATGCGCTCAAGTTTGAAGCTCTGATACGCAGACTCCAGCGGAAGACAGGACGACGGCAGCGGGACTGTGCTCAATTTCTCCTCCGCCAAATTGCCAGTACTGGGCGTCCCAGATCTGGACTGGTGATGAGGTTGATCAGGTCAGGGAATTGGCACTCTCTTTGACGTCCGACGCAATTGCAGCCAAGCTCGGCCGTAGCGCCGAAGCAGTACGTTGCATGTGCAAACGTAAAGAGATTCGATTACGCGAGGTCCGTTGCGACTTTTTTTGATCCACTCTCTCGCCACCGAGAGGCACGTACGCGGTGAAGAGATCAAATACTGGATTGCGCAGGGGGTGGCTCGAAGCAACAAGAAGAAAGGTGTCGCTTACAAAATTACGCCAGAAGTGCTCCAAAAATGCCTGCGAGTTCATCTCGATCAGCTGCAGAAGCGTCATGTCCGCAGCGCCCCAATCATCCGGGTCTTTCGCGAATACTGCTATGTACCCAAACACACGGACGGCGAACAGTTATTAAAGGTCCGAGAGGCAAAGCGCGAACAGGCTGCGTTTGATCTGTCCCTGGAAGAACAAGGCCAGGAGCCGGAATCAATTTGACTGAGAAAGGAGGATATTATTTTGTTTAGGTTAAATTTCGTCCTGGCCGACGGTTAGAAGGACGGCCTACGACAAAGGACGTAGGCATAGACACTCCGATACTTCGGAAGAGCGGCGCATCATTTAGTCGAGCATCGGCAGATCAGAGCGCGAATGGAGGCACAAGAACCATGTTTTCGAAACGTACCTTCGTGGCATTCTGGTTTTCGTCCTTCACACTTTGGGCTCGGCTGTGTCCCAAGACAGTCAGATCAGCAGACGACGCCCGCGGGACCCATCCAACGCGTCTATGTTGAGGAGCGTACAACTGCAGGCACCGGGGATTCGGTTCACTGTGATCTCCAAGGCTCGTGCTTCTCTCACGAAAGCGAGAACGCGCAGGCCGTGTCGGTTGAAGTGAAGACAAAGTGTCCAGCAGCATTGGCTTCAACCAAACAATTGCGGTATGGCCGATTACTAACAGCGAATCTCCCCTGAAAGTTCAATCATGTACAGAAGAAGCCGCGAAATTGCTTACACTTTTCGGCCAGGTTTAACGTCTCCAATCTTTACTAAGGGCATTTGCGCATTTGCCAAGCACAAGGCACCCGTTGAGATGCTTTCTTACTTACCGATCGGAACTCTCCATATTTGAAATGCGTATGCTTGTCAGGACAGACTGCCTTGCATTTCGATCAGAGGCATGAGGTTCCAAACGCCGAGCGCAATATGGAATACGGCGTAAATGAGATCTGGTCGCCGCGACTTCAACCCACGAGGAGCATGGCTGTGACAAGTGCAAGCGTCGCTTTGCCTTCCAGTCCGTCCCGCAACCGCCTCACCAACGGTTTCGCTCTGGTTGCATATATCGCACTCGTGCGCGTGGCGTTGTATCTGGTAGCCGCTTCCCACTACGGCTACTTTCGCGACGAACTGTATTACCTTGCATGCGGTGAACATCCGGCGTGGGGATACATGGACCAGCCACCGATGATCGCGTGGATGGCCTGGCTGCTACAGCATACAATTGGCACTTCACTTTACGCGATTCGCCTTCTGCCGATGCTGGCCGACCTAGGTGCAATCGCTGTTACCGCACTTCTGACTCAGAAGCTCGGAGGGCGGCGCTGGGCGATACTTTTTGCTGCGTTGGCGGTGCTCGTTACACCGATTTTCCTTGGGTTCTCGCACCTCTTCACGATGAACGCCTTCGATCCATTGTTGTGGACACTGCTCGCCTGGCTTATTGTGGACCTGATTCAAACGGGTAATCAAAGGCTCTGGCTCTGGATCGGAGGCCTTGTCGGGATTACCCTGTTGAACAAGTACGGCGTCTTGTTCCTGGTTGTGGGGCTCCTCGCGGGTATCATAGCCTCACCGTTGCGCAGGAGTTTTGTCCGTCCCTGGTTCTGGGCGGGAGTTGCGCTGGCCGCACTCATCGCGCTGCCGAATTTCCTCTGGCAATTGCACTGGAACTTTCCCTTTGCTCAGTTGGTTAGCGCTGTTCGCCACAACGGACGCGACGTGATGTTACCGCCGCTCCCTTATCTTGTACAGCAAGCGCAGATGCTCTCATTCATCCCGGCTCTGCTCGTCGTTCTTGGTGTGAGCTTTCTGTTTTCTCCGTCGGGAAGGCGCTACTCCGTACTTGGTTGGGGCTTTCTGAGCGTTCTGGGTCTAATGCTGTTACTTAAGGGAAAGTTCTACTATGTCGCCCCCGCCTATCCGGCCATTTTTGCCGCAGGCGCAGTGTTTCTGGAACAGTTGACCGAAAGTCGCTGGCTGCAATGGTTCCGCCCGGCTTATGCGCTGGCGATACTGCTTGTGGGTGCGTTGATCGCTCCTACGGCGCTTCCGATTCTGCCAGTCAAGGGCTATATCGCTTACACGAAGGCCTTGGGGATTCAGCAACAGAAGTTCGAAAATGAGCCGCAGAGCAAACTGCCACAAATCTATGCCGACATGTTTGGATGGGAAGAGCGCGTAAGAACTGTCGCGGCTTATTATCGTTCTCTATCTCCTGAGGAGCAACGTGTGACCGCGATAGGAGCGCCGAATTACGGCGAGGCGGGAGCCGTTGATCTGTTCGGCCCGAAGTACGGGTTGCCCAAATCGATCAGCGGTAGCAATAACTATTGGATATGGGGTCCGCGCAATTACACCGGCCAGAGCATCATTCTGCTTGACGAAGATTCGCCGGAGAAGTACTTATCCCACTGTCAATCCCTGCGCGAAATTGCCCACCCGATGGACCCGTATTCCCGTCCGGATGAAGGCTTTCCCATCTATCATTGCCGCGGGTTAACTCCTGCCCTCCAGGTGCTGTGGCCAACCCTCCAACCATGGAAGTAACTCGGTGGGCCAGT
>Ga0206946_1109_pt1 | contig 16116 bp, 18 predicted proteins | sample Alteio_BWOrgHeat_2_FD_152965 | JGI IMG/M metagenome (GOLD analysis project Ga0206946, IMG submission 152965) | Enriched cells from forest soil in Barre Woods Harvard Forest LTER site, Petersham, Massachusetts, United States -... | ecosystem: Environmental > Terrestrial > Soil > Temperate forest > O... | reverse complement strand
AACGAATAGGAAAGCAGGCGCGGCGGTTCGCTGCGCAGGACGGTTCCCTCGTCGGTGATGGCGTCCGGCCCGCGAAAGACGAAGCGCGAGCCGACCTTCCAATCGGATTCGACCCGGGTACCAAAGAAATACTGGCTCGTAAATTCCGGGTTGGTGAGCGCGTGCCAAAGTTTTTCGGGCGTGGTGGCGATGAGGGTGACGTAGACGAATTTAGGTGCGTTATTCATAAGTAATCGGGTTTTGAGGTTTCTGCGGTTACCACTCGAATTCGATGGCCGCGCCAGTCTCGAGCAGGGTCTTTAAACTGCTAAGAATGTCGGGCCAGCCGGTGGAGATCATCGGGAAGATTTTGCTGTCAGCTGGGAACTCATCATGGGTCACGGTCAGTTTCACGACCGGCCCCTGGCGTTTCGATTTGCCGGTGAATTCCTCGATCTCGAAGGTGACGCGCGAAGCAGGTTCGGCGAGCAACTCTTCCATGTGCAGCGGATGGAAGGAATAGGAGAGAAGCCGCGGGGGTTCGGATTTTAGGATGACGTCGTTGTGCACGACTTTGCCGCCCCAGCGGAAGACGATGCGCGAGCCGACTTTCCAGTCGGACTCGATGCTGGTGCCGCCCCAGAATTGCACGGTGAATTTCGGATCGGTCAGCGCGGCCCAGAGTTTCTCCGGGGTGGTGGCAATGAGGGTGACGTAGACGAATTTTGGTGCGTTATTCATACGAGTGAGTGGGATTTGATTTTTCCATGCGGTTCAGGCGTGGGTGTTTCGAGGTGTTTCTTCAAATCGCTCAAGGCTTGCAGGCGCTGGCGCTCGTATTTGCTGATCCAGCGTTCGTAGATTTCGTGAATGGGGACGGGATTGAGGTAATGGAGCTTTTCGCGGCCGTGCCAGACGGTGGCGATGAGATTGGCGCGCTCGAGCAGGTTGAGGTGCTTGGTCACGGCCTGGCGGGTCATGTCGAGATGCGTGCAGAGCCCGGCCAGCGTCTGCCCGCTTTGCTCGTGGAGCACATCGAGCAATTTGCGGCGACTGGCATCGGCCAGGGCTTTGAACACGTCGTCCATGACGCGGCCAATATAGGCAACCAAATGGTTGCATGTCAACGGCCCAAAATCAAAAAATCAAAAAAAGTGGATTTGATGTCCTGTCCGCATTTCCTCGTTCGTCGTTGGTTTGAAGCGACACACCGGCAGTTTGCCGGTCCCTTCCACTCAAGCTATATCTACGATCATGAATACCGACCTGGACACACCTCCACATGCCGATGGCTACCTCCTTTTTTTCCGCGGTTCGCCATGGGATCGCCGCGATTATTCCGCCGAGGAAATACAACAAATCATGGACAGCGTCACCGCGTGGTTCGAGAAGCTCGAGCGGGAGGGAAAATGGGGCGGTGGGCGCCCACTCATGGAGCGTGTGAAGCTGGTTTCCGGCGAAGGCGGGCGCAGCGTGACGGACGGTCCATTTCCCGAGGCCAAGGAGGCGATCGGCGGCTACGTCGTGTTGAACGTGAACTCCATGGAGGAAGCTGTCGCCGTGGCGCGCGACAATCCCATGTTGAAATACGGCCAGATGACCGAAGTGCGCGAGATCGCCAGCGATTGTCCGACCTTGTACCGCGCGCGCCAAAAGCTGGCGGCCGCCGCGCAGCCCGTTTGAGCGCATCGAAAAATCGCGCTCCTCATCAGCGGGATAATCGGTGATGCTGACGCGATGTTTTCCCATCGCCGCTGGATTGTCGTGTTCCCTCTTGTGTGCGTCGCTTTAATCGCGATCGCGTGGTCTCAAGATGCGTCCGAGGCGCCGAAGATAATGGGCTCGGCGGCTTTCGATTGGACGCAGCTTGCCGTCCACAAAACACCCAAGGGCGAATCGCGCCGAATCTGCCAGGCGCCGACGGCGACGCTCGATGAGCTTGAAATCCATGTCACCACGCTCAATCCGGGTGAGCTGGCGCATCCGCCGCACCAGCATCCCGACGAGGAGTTGCTCATCATCAAGGAAGGTACCGTGGAAGCGCTGGTGAACGGAGAGTGGAAACGGGTCGGCCCGGGCTCCGTCATTTTTCAAGCTTCGAACCAGTTGCACGCGATCCGGAATGTCGGCGATACGCCGGCGACTTATCACGTCATCAAGTGGAATTCGCCGGGCATGCTGAAGAAGAAAGCGGAATAGGACGATATGAACGTTGAACGACTCAAGTACGTGATCTGGGCCGCAGACATGAAGCGGGCGGTGGATTTCTACGCGACCGTGTTTGGCGGCGCGGTGCTCAAGCAGAACGACATCATCAGCGAAGTGGCGATCGGTGGGGGTGTCATTGGCATTCACGGTGGCGGCGAAGGCAAGCGCACCTGGACGGGCTTGAGCTTTCAGGTGTCCGATGTGATCGCCGGGGCGCGAGAGATCGTGGCCGCGGGCGGCCAACTCGTGCGCGAGCCCGAACCCGAAGATGGCGAGCCGCCACATCTGGCCATGTGCGTGGATACCGAGGGCAACGAGATCATGCTGACGCGAAAACGATCCTAGCAGGCTGGACGCGCGCAGCTCACACGATCGTCAGCGGCCCGTCGAACACCGTGAGGCTGATGACTTCCGTCTTCGCCACGTGCGGCCCGTGCCGCACGCCCTTCGGCACGTGGAAGAGCGTGCCGGGCGTGTAGATGACATCCCCCTCCTGCCATCCGCCCGCCAGCACCCACGCCCATTCATTCGCATCCGGATGCGTGTGCGCCGGCACGGTGATGCCTTCGCGGAACTTGCGCAGGATGACCACGCCGCCGGTGGCCTCGTTCTTGTGCAGAATCTTGATCTCGACGCCCTCGTAAGGGCCGGCCTGCCACGGTTTTTCTTCGGCGAGTGCAACGTAGGGAAACATGGAAATATCAATTCATTTTGTCGCGAGGATGAGACTCTCCGCGCTGGGTGGGAGGGCGTGCAGGCTGGCGTCGCGGAACTGGCTGTCGGCCAGCATCGCGCGATATTCCGCGAAAGTATACGCGTCGCCTTCGGGGGTCGTGCCGAGCATGACGAAGGCAAATCCGGCGGCGGCCGGCGGAGTGACGCGGTCTTCATTCGGAACGAATTCGATGATGGCGACGCGGCCGCCCGGACGCAGCGCCGCGTGGACGCGACGCAGGAAGCGCGTGCAATCGGCAGGATTGAAGTGGTGAAGGAAATTCGGCACCAGGACGAGATCGTAATCGGTTCCAAGGTCGGCGGTGAAAGCGTCGCCGGCAATCTTGCTGAAGCGATCGGCCAGGCCCGCGGCGCGAGCGTTTTCCTCTGTCACTGCCAGCACGGCCTCCCAGTCGAGGGCGACGAGATGGGCGCGTGGATTTTTTCGCGCCAGCGCGATACCGTAGGTGCCATGGCTCGCCGAGATATCGAGGATGCGGCTGCTCCGCGCGGCATCGAGCGGTGCGAGATCGGCGACGCGTTGCGCGATGGGCAACATCATCGGGCCCATCGCGCGGGCGAATTCGAGCCAAACGGGATGATCTGGCGCCGTGGTGCCATGATCGGAGGTGTGCAGGCGGCCACGGCGGATGGTGCGGGCGAGATCACCGAAGGAATCCGCAATACCGGGCGCGAGGAAGAAATCGACGGAGCGTCCGAGATAGGCTGGCGAGTTGCGATCGAGAAAGGTGGCGGAGTCCGGCGTCAGCGTGTATCGCGAGCCATCCTTGCGGAGAAAACCAAGGATCGCGAGGTAATCGCAGAGAATCCGAATGCCTCGTTCCGGGCATTCGCACCGGGCGGCGACCTCTGCCGCCGTTGCTGGCTGGCCGCTCATAGCCGTGAAAAGGCCGAGCTCGATCGCCGCCTTGAGGGCGCCGGTTTTTTGGAAAGCGTTGATCGTGTCGAAAAACAGTTGCGGCGAGGGAGGAGTGGAGGAGTCGGACATAGAGTGGGGAAAAGTAACGATGGCCGGTGCTGCCGCCACGGCAATCTCATTGCGGGCGAATGAGATCTTCCTTTGGCAATTTGCTGAAGACGATTTCGGAGGTGCCGAACTTCGGGATCAAGTGGCGGCGGCCGGTGGAATAGGTGACGTAGACCTCGCCATGGTAAAGTTGCATGAACGGGGTGTTGATCGCGTCGGGATCCACGAGGGAAAACGCGCGGGTATAAGTCTGATAAGTGGGATCGATCCGGACCACGTCGCATTTATTTCGTGTTACGGTGCGTGGGCCCATGTTCACGGTTGGGGCGGTGAACATGGCTACGAGGCCGAATGGCGGGCCAAAGTCGCCAACCGCGGGCCGGCCAATGCCGAAGGTCCATTTGGTGACGGGTGCGTCGAAATGATAAGGATCGGTTTTGCTGGCTTTGCTCAAGACATAGCCGGTTGCGGCTACATTCGAGCGAAGGTGCAGATAGATGTTGTTCGTGTCCTGAGTGAGCGCCGGCTCGGCAAGGATTTTGCTGGTGGCCGGCTCTTCCCCGGGGAGCAGCCGTGGATCGGGCGCGCCGAGCAGTTCCCAGTTCGCGCCCTGATCGGCGCTGCGCATGAGGATATTGGTCAGCAGATGCGTTCGGCCATTCTGAGAGTTCTTGATTTGAATCGTGCTGTAAAGTTGCCCGTCGAACGGCACGAAGTCACCCGCCGTGCTGAGGCCGCTCGAGAATTGCGCGCCTGTTCCCAGGCCGAAGAGAAAGTCGAGATGCCGCTGGAGGGCCTCTGGCGTGAGATCCAAAGGCGCCTCCGGCTGTTTCGCGATGGCGCAGCGCACGACGTGCAGGCCCGAGAGTGTGCCGCTGGAAATGGTGTAGTCCTCGTAGAAAACGCGGAAGGCCGGCGCCGGATCGCCGGCAAAGCAAGCGGTGAAGAAGACGCGCAGAGTATCGGCATCGATGCAGTGCAGCATGGGCGCGGAGACGAACCGCCCGCCGATGGTCAGCCCGTTGGACGAGTCGCCCGCACCGGAAATGTCCACCCATTTCGCCGTCGCCGTGGGATTCGCGATGTCGAAGATCGCCATCCGCGCCAACTGGCCGGCTTTATCTTCCTCGGGGGTGCCTTCGTTGCATTGATAAACCGCGTAACCTTTTCCGTTCACAATGCGCAGCGATGATTGATGCGCGTACTGTTCCGTCGCGGCCTTGCTGACGATCTGTGCCTGCTGCACAAATGCCTTTGAGATCGCCGTCTCATCGCGAGGCCGCGGCGTATCTTCGCCGTTCGCGCTGCGATTGGCAGCGCTGAGCCAAAGCAGCAGGAGCAACAACAGCGGGTGTACAACCTTCACGATTTCATCGCCGATCCTCGCGTTTCAAAGTGGGCGCGTCCGGTTTTGCTACAGGAACATTCCACCCGAAGCTTCCAGACGCTGCGCGTTGACCCAGCGGCCTTCCTCGGAGCAGAGGAAGGAAATCACGCCGCCGATATCCTCGGGCACGCCGACGCGGCCGAGCGCGATGTTTGCCGTGAGGAAATCTTTCGCGTGGGGATTCTCGAGCGCTTCGCGGGTAAAGTCAGTCTCGATAATGCCGGGCGCGATGGCATTGGCGGTGATGCGGCGTGGGCCCAGTTCCTTGGCCAGGTAGCGGGTGAACACTTCGATGGCGCCTTTCATCGAAGCGTAGGCCGCGTAACCGGGGACACAAAAGCGAGCCAGTCCGGTCGAGGTATTCACGATGCGGCCGCCGTCGGCGAGGAGCGGCAGAAGCTTTGGGTGAGAAAGAAGACGCCCTTGAAGTGGACGTTGAGCAGGCTGTCGAAATCGTGTTCGGTGGTCTGCGTGAGCGGAGAGGCGCGATCGATGCCGGCGTTGTTGACGAGGAAATCGAAGTTCTTGCGCTGCCATTTGGCTTCGAGTGTCCCGGCCACGGTCCTGGCAAAAGCGTCGAAGCCGGCGACCTTGGCGACATCGAGCGAGAGCGCGGCGGCCTTGCGGCCGAGCGCTTCGATCTCAGCGGCGACGGCTTCGCCTTCCTCCTTGCGCTCACGATAGGTGACGATGACATCGGCGCCGTCGCGGGCCAGCTTGAGGGCGGTATTGCGGCCGAGGCCGCGGCTGCTGCCGGTGACGAGGGCGATCTTGTTCGAGTGGTTCATGGCAATGGTGAACAGATTGGCGGGTGATGAGACGCTCGCCCAATTCCATAGCTCCCGCGTCGTTCCGTGGAAAGCGGATAGGACGCAATTATGTCGCCAGTCCTTGCAATTGCCGGCGCCGCGCCGGATGACGCATCTTGCGCAGGGCTTTGGCTTCGATCTGTCGCACGCGTTCGCGTGTGACCTTCAGATCCCGGCCGATTTCCTCGAGGGTGCGTTCCTGACCGTCGATGAGGCCGAAACGCTGTTCGAGAATCTCGCGTTCGCGTGCGGTCAGCGTGTGGAGCACGGCGTCGACCTTCTCCCGGAGCATCGCAATGGTGGCTTGTTTGCTGGGATCCTCGGCAGTGTGGTCCTCGATGAAGTCGCCCAAGGGTGAGCCACCGTCGTCGCCCACGGGCGTATGGATCGAGATGGGTTCCTCGGCCATCTTGAGGAGGGCGCGCACGCGTTTGACAGGAAGGTGCAACTCAGCCGCAAGGTCTTCGGCGGCAGGTTCGCGCCCGGATTCCTGTGTCATCTGCCGTTGCACGCGGATGAGCCGGGCGAGCACGTCGATCATGTGCGTCGGGATGCGGATGGTGCGGGCCTGGTTGGCGATGCTGCGGCTCATCGCCTGCCGAATCCACCAGGCCGCGCAGGTGGCAAACTTGAATCCCCGCCGGTATTCAAATCGTTCCACGGCCCGCATGAGTCCAATGTTGCCTTCCTGGATCAGATCGAGGAAGGGCTGCCCGCGGTTTTGGAATTCACGGGCGATCGATACCACGAGGCGCAGGTTGGATTCGATCATCTCGGTGCGCGCATCGAGTGCTTTGCGCTGCCACATTTTCAATTCCTGACAGGCCACGCGCCACTCTTCGGGGCTGAGCCAAATCAGGGCCTGCTGTTCGCGCATATTGGTATCCTCCGGCTTGGCCGAATGCGCATCGGATGTCATCGTCCGATACGCTTCCTCGGCGAGCTTGATCCATGGCTCCGTCGTGCTCATCCGGAAGGACAATTTCGGATAAATGGCCGCCAGCTTTTGCCGGGCTTGCAGGAAGGCGTGGGCGTGTCTGGCGGCCTCTGGCTTGCCTTGATGGATGAGATAGTCGCGGTAATGCCGGTCGCAAAGGTCGATCGCTTTCTCCAACTGGGTGCCGAGCCTGGCCAGAGTGGTGAGGAAACGCTCGCGATGGGCGATTTTCTGCGTGGCTACGGCGTGCTCGAGGCGTTCTTCGCCGGCCAGGAGCTTGCGAACCAATTGCAGATGAGCCCGGGCGGTGCAGCCGAAGCGATAGAGGTGCCGGCGTACCTCCTCCTCGGCAACCTCCACCCGCTGGCAAATGTCGGTCTCCTGTTCGCGGCTCAACAGCCGCCGCGGGGCCTGCCGCAGATACACCCGGAGGTGGTCCTCCATCGGTTCCGCGCGTCTTGGGTGCGTTTCCTCTTTCACAGAATGCTCCGTGGGCCGACGACGATGCGCGTCCGCAGTTTCCTCATCATGGGCTTGTTGAGCGGCGGATCGCGAAGGGGTCTTGAGAGGAGTTTGCTTGGTGGATCGGGGCATTTCGGAAGCGCCTGCAACGAAGCTGAATTTGCGTGGCCCCGGAGACTGAGTGCGCCGGGTCACAGCCGCATGCCCGGTAAGTGAAGATTGCGTGACGATTTGCTCAGCTCCTCCGGGCTTCAGGAGCCGGAGGTTACTGTTAGTCATCGAATCATCACTTGCCTGCTTCGTACTCTCGCAGTAACGACGGTCCTTGCCATGCGTCTCCACCGATCACTTCACTTTGTGCCGGCCATCTTCAGTCTCATAATCGGCGCGGCGCTGGCTGGCGCGGCAGAGCAGCAGTCGCCTGCATCGGCTGGCCGGGGCGAGGAGGCCACGCTGGATCACGCTCGTGAATTGATGGCGCAACGCCGCTATGCGGAAGCGCAAAGAGAGTTGGAGGAGATCGTGCGTGCCGACGAGCAAGGGCGCGGCCCTCAAGACGCGAAGACACTGGGCGATCGTCTTGAACTCGCAATAGCCCGGAGCAAGGCGGGGGACTCTCTGAAGGCCGAGAGTGAAATGCGGGCGCTGCTCGCGATCTTCGTCCGGCGGCGCGGACCGGATCAGGATGAGACCTTGAGCTGCCGCAGCGCGCTGGCCCGTTTGCTGGACGATGTGGGGCGGTCGCACGAGGCGGTGGAAGAGTACCGGCAGATCCTCGATAGCCGCGAACGAATGCTGGGCCCCGAGGACATCGCGGTGGCTCGCGTTCGGCATGCGCTCGGCGATGCGCTGGTCTCCTCGGGTGTGCCGAGCCAGGCGCTGCCCTATTTCCGCCAGGCCGAAGTCGTTTTTGAGCGAGAGCTCGGCGCCGAGCAACCTGAAACGCTGCTCAATCGGTCGAACCTGGCGCTGGCGGAGGCCCAGCACGATGACTACGCAGCGGCGGAAAAGGAATTGAAGGAAATCCTCGCGATCCGCGAACGCCTTCTCGGCGCCAACGATGTCAGCGTGCTCATGACTTGCTACAACCTGGCTCGTGTGCTCGGCGGCCACAAACGCTTTGACGAAGCTTTCACCTACGCCACGCGCGCTGCGGAGGGCTTGCGGGGCGCTTTCGAGCCGTCCAATCATTTGGTGGTCCAAGCGAATCAACTTTGTGCGGAGATTCAAGCGGACTTGGACCGGCTCAAGGCCACGAAGGAAAAGGCGGCGGAATAATTCGTCCGGGTGGCGGGACAGTGGTTGTCGCGGGGCTCGGCGGGCCGTTATGGAGCTCTCCAATGGGAGAGAATGTTGGCGAGGAGATGGGCTCGGGTATGAGGTGGTCTGCGTAATATGACGGAGGTAACCTCGCTGGAGGCCGAAACGTCACACGGTTGTAACATAATTTCTCTCGCGTTTTGCGTGAATCGCCTGCAAACCCTCTATGGATCAGGGTTCGCGGGTTATAAGGCCTGGAGTGTGTTGCTCGGAAAGTGGCTCGGATTCGGGGATTTTTGTCACGTATCCGTGACGTAAACGTTACACTGGAAATATTGCTTCCGCCTGCGTCGATTTGTTTATCTCTCACCAACGTCTTGGCAGGTGTCCGGGTGAGATACCCCTTCCGCACTCCTGCCTGGCACTCCGCCGAAACACATCCACTAAACACACATGAAAAAAATCCCTTTTGCCGCCCTCCTCGCCCTGACCGGGGTGGGATTGGTTGCGCAGACCGCGCACGCGGGAACCACCTCCTACGCCAGCAATGGTGACGATCTCTTCCTGGGATTTCGTCAGGATGGCAATTCCACCGCAGACATCCTTATCGACCTCGGCCAGGCATCCCTCTATCGTGGCGGCTTTTCCACGGTGATCGGCAGCCAAAATGGCATCATTGGCACCGGCTTGGGAGCGCTCCTGACGTCCTCCTTCGGTTCGGGTTGGTTCACCGATCCAACCGTCCACTGGGGTCTCACCGCCACTTCCGGAGGCCTCTCGCAAACCGCCGGCGGAGTTACGGAATTCCCGAACACGCTCTACATTTCCAACCCGGAGTCGAACTCGAATATTCCCACCTCCCAAATCAATGCCACTCAGTCCACTGCGACCAGTGCCATCCTTACGATGGAAGGCCAGTGGGTGGGTCTCGCCACATCGACAGGTCTGCTCAACGGTCGTGTCGAAACTCCCAGTTCCACGTCGTGGGCGGGATCGGCGTCCAATCAGTTCAACGATGCCACGCAGTTCGGCAACTTTGAAGACAACCCGAATGCCTCTTCCGCGCTGGATCTCTATCGCCTGACGCGTTCCAGCAACACCAGTAGCAGCGATGGCCTCCGGGGCACGTTTACCATCAATAGCTCCGGCCAGGTCACCTACAGTGCGGCGGTCCCAGAACCGACGGCGATCTCACTCCTCGGCGGAGCCGGGCTGCTCCTACTCGTCCGCCGCCGCCGCAACCCGGCGGTCGCCTGATTCCAGCTCCCCTTAAACCAAATAAGCAACCCAACCCAACCTATACCTCTTAACATGAAGTTCACCAAACTCGCTTTGGCTTGTGCCCTCGGCCTCGCCGGCATCCATCAGGCGTCTGCGGACGTCGAAATCCACATTGTCGGCTCGACCGCGTTCCGCGCGGCCACCGTCAATTCCATCATCAACCGGCTGGGCAGTCCGGTCGGCATCTACACCGACGACGGCAGCAGCATCAGCGGCTCGAACAACTGCGTGATTACCGGAACCTACACCGGCGTCACTGGCAACGTGATCGTGCGCTGCGCCTGGTCCGGTTCCGTCGCCGGCATTCAAGCTGTCACCGGCGGCGCGAACATCAAGTTCCTCGTGGGTGGCAATAACAGCGGCGGCACCGCGGTTACCGCCAGCGCCGTGACCGTTTCGGGCAGCGTCGCCAGCGGCGGTGGCGCGATTCACACGGTGACGAGCCAGACGGCGGCGATCCAGCCGGAAATCACCATGGCGGACAACTATCAGTCTTCCACGCTCTACACGTCGCCGCACTTGGGCAATGACAATATCGTGGGAATCATTCCCTTCGCTTTGGTCTCCAGCCAGAACGCTCCGGCGGACGTAACCAACATCGGGCCGAATGCCATGAAGGCCATGTGGACTAGCGGCGGCTATCTCTCGGCGGAAGTGCTCAGCGGCAATACGGCGGACCATGCCAGCTTCGGCGGCACGGATGGCACGTTGATGTATGCCATTGGCCGTGATAACGGTTCCGGCACGCGCGTCAACTGCTTCGCGGAGTCGGGCATTGGCATTCAGACGGCAGTCTTCCAGTTCACACCGAATGCCACCATCACGGGCGTGGCGATTACGAATAACACGGTGACGGACATCACTCTGGATACTCGCGGCCTCAACGGTTCGACTGTCAACGCGGGCTTCGGCGGTGAGAGCTCGGGTGGCAGCCTGGCCGATGTGACGCGTTACAACACCTTGCTGGGCAACAGCGGGGCGGGAGTGACGGACGATGCCAACTCGAATTCTCCGCGCCCAGTCGCGTTCATTACCTATCTCGGTGAGTCCGACAGCTACCGGGCGACCGCCGGCAACGGCAGCGGTGTGACGGGCACCAATGCCGGCAACGCGCATTACCTGACCTACAACGGGGTGGGTGCCTTCGGGGGCATTTTCTTCAACGATGTGGTTTCCACGACCAGCGGCAACACGACGTTGAGCGCGGCAGGCAGCACCAGCCCGAGCACGGCCTTCGTGGGCGTGGTCGCCGGCCAATATCTCCGCGGCGCGAATATCGCGGCGGACGCGGTGGTCGTCAGCGTGAATACTGGCGCCAATCCGAATACGCTGGTGATGAGCATCGCGGCGACGGGCACTTCGACGACGGCGAAGGCCACGGTCAACAACCTGCTCCCGACACCCTTTCGCTTGGGGACCTACACCTTCTGGGGTTATGAACATATCATGTGGGGCACGTTCGTGACGGACACCTTCGGCACGGCGGCGGACAAGTCCACCGTGGCGAATGCGGTCAAGACCCAGATCGCCACTGGTGGCTACCAGAGCGGGGTGGTCAACGCCTCCAACAAGGGCGACTATTACGCCGCCGGTCTGGCCAACGATTCGGCCATGACCGTCGGCCGCTCCTCCGATGGTGGTGGTGTGGTCGCCAAGTACTAACATCCACGATCGCTTTGGGCCAGGGGGCGTTGTTCGCTGGCTGAAGCGCAAAACCTGAACAAAACAACCGATGCGGGTGGAAACACCCGCATCGGTTTATTTTTGGATGGGAGAGCACAGTCAGGAATTCACTCCATCTCTCTTTGCCCTCAGAAGCGGAACTGTTATAGTTAGATTCGCGAACCGATGAGAACCAAACTCCTTTTGATAGTGTCTTCCTCCCTCAACGTGGCGCTAGTCGCTGCGGCGGGTTATTTTTGGTTGACGCGCCCGGCGCCAGCACCGCCAAGCCTGGCCGTGGCACCGGCCCCACCGCCAGTGGCGGCGCCTTCAGCTCCAACCCATTGGTCGTGGAGCCAGATTGAGTCGGACAATTTGATGGTTTTCATGGACAACCTGCACGCCATCGGTTGTCCGGAGGATATCATCCGCCGCATTGTGAACCTCGACGAATCGGGGACCGCCGCGGCCAATGACGGGCAGCAAGTGACTGCAAACGGTTTGCCGGCTTTCCAAGCGACGGGCGCGCTCCCACCGGGGGCCAGCCGCAGAACCAGTATGCGTCGCGCACGGCCGCGGGCCCGACCGCCAGCGGCTATGGGAACAGTGCCGGCACGGCGGCGAACGACACCGTTGCGCCTGGCGCTGCACCAAACTCCGCCCGCGGGGTCGATTACGCGCCAAGGCCGCCGGTGGTGCCGCTGGCTTTTCAGCCGGTGAGCCTGCCGGACGCCGCGCCTGCGCCAGTGGTGGGCGGCGCGAACGGGAACTCGCGAGGTGTGGCGGTGCCCGCGGCGACGTTGAACGATGCCCAAAAGGCGGCCATTGCCGGGGTGCAGAACGAATTTGCGAACCAACTGAGTGGCACCACTCAGAATCCCAACGACCCTGCGTACGCGCAGCAATGGGAGGCCGCACAACGGCTGGCGGACGATCAATTGCGGGAGATGCTGGGAGACGAAGCGTTCAACCAATACCAGTTGAAGGCCGCGCAGCAGGCGGCGGCGCAGGGAAAGTAAACCAAGGCTGAATCGGCATTCAACGGAAGAGCAAGGCGCCGAGGTGCATCGCGGAGCGATACGACTGCGTTCCCTCGCTGAATGTCGATTCAGCCTGGAGCGCTGACGCCTACATCGGCGAGTCAGTGAGACGGCGCTCGCGGATTGGCGCCGTGGGTGGCGCGGAATTCGGCGACGAGTTGTTTGACTTTCTCGACCTCCGCGGGTTCGAGTTCAAATCCGAGGCCGTTGAGTTGGATGGTGCCAGTCACTTCCCCCTGGTCCCGGCTCAAAAGAAGCCACTGGCAGGCCTTGACCACATCCCGGCCGGTGGCAATCCCGGAGGCGTAGAAGCGTCCAAGGTTGCTCTGGGCCTTGGCATTCCCTTTCTCGGCCGCTTTTTGGTAGAGTGCAAAAGCGGCCTCGTCATCCTTGGGCATACCGAGGCCGTTTTCGTGCATCGTTCCCAGCGCGTTCTGCGCTTCCGCGAGGCCGGCGTTGGCGGCTTTTTCCAGCCACTGGGCGGCGGCGGCATAATCTTTGCCGACGCCGTATTCATTGCCCAGGAGATAACACACGCCGGCGTGCCATTGCGCCGCTGGGAGACCTTGGGCGGCGGCCTTTTCATACCAGGAGACCGCTTGGGGAATATCCTTTGGCACGCCCTGGCCATGCTCGAGCATGGCGCCGAGGGCATCCTGCGCCAGTGCGGCGCCCTGCTCGGCGGCGGCCCGAAACCATTTGGCGGCTTCGGTGTCGTCCCTGGCGACGCCGGAACCTGCAACGTAAAGAGTGCCCAGGTTGTGCTGGGCCTTGGCGTAGCCGTGTTCGGCGGCCTTCCGGTACCACTCGGCGGCTTTGGCAGTGTCCTTTGGCACATTTTCTCCGCGATCGTAGGCCCGCCCGAGCAAGAACTGACTTTCGGCATCTCCCTGCCCGGCGGAGACTCTGTTTTTCTCGAGGTCATCCTGTGCCCCGAGAGGCGCGAGTGGGAGGAGGACCGCCGTGAGGAGAACGCCGAGGGAACGCGGGAGAGAAGGACGGACGGTCTTTCGTATCATGGGAGATGAAGTATCGCCGGCTCCTATTGCGAGGTTTCGCCGCTGGTCGATGATCCTTCGCCGCCGCCGTAACCGAGAACCTCGACGGTAATGCTCGAATCCGGCTCTTCCTGCTCGGCACTCTGCTGTTGCTGCTTTTGCAACTGGTCGGTCTGACTGGAGGTGGCCGCTTGAGCACTGTTCGCCTGGCTGATGGCACCGATATTGGGCGCGGAGGGCACTGGGGGCACCGGTGTTCCCGTGCTCGTTCCCGAGACTTGAATGTTGCTCGCATTGAGCACCGCGGTCGCGGCGATGTTGAGATTGCCGGTGGCGCGGATGCCGGCGTCGCCGGCGTCCACGACCCCGTTGGGTGCGATCAGGTCGACATTGCCCGGCGGCACGTCGGCGACGGTGGCGAGCACGCCGATGCCGCCACCGGTGGCCAGGCCGGCGAGGTCGGTCTGGACGTTCGCGCTTTGGGGATCGATGAGCACGCGGGTGGGCGGCGCCGTCTGCACCGTCTTGGAAGCGCTGCCCGCGGCAATGTTGCCGGACGAGGACCAGATGATGATGTTGCCCCCGCGCAGCGTGAAGATTCGGGAGATGCCGATATCGATGTCGTTATTGGCGAAGATATTGATATTGCCGCCATCCTCCGTGACGATGCCGGGCGGGGTTGCCGGATTGCCAATGGTGGTGGCGCCTAGAGCGAGTCCCCCGCCGGGGGCCATGATACTGATCGTCCCGCCATTCTTGGTCCGGACATCGCGTGACTGCGTGGTAATATTACCGGTGCCCGTCCCGGTGCCGAAAAGTTGGGCAATGGCGGCGAATCCCGGATCGTAGTTGCCGAAGCTCGGGCTGCCGGCGAGGTTGTGGTCGCGTCCGGCATCGCGCAGGATCAAAAAGAAAACCTGCAAGGCGAGGGCGGATTTCTGTTCTTCCGAGAGCGTGTTGAGGGTGCCGGGCTGGATGCCGAGTTCGGTCAGGTACGGGCTTCCGTTGGCGACGTACTTGGAAATGAAGGAGCTGAAATCGAGCGAACTGTTGTTGGAAAGATCGCCCACGGCGCCGAGGCCGGCGGCGAGGATGATATCCGCCCCGTCGAAGGGCAGATTGGGATTGCGGGCATTGCCGATGCTGGTGACGCCGACGCCGGTGCCATCGGCCAGGTTGACACCGTTGCCCAAGTCGAGGTTGCGCCCGGCGAGCACTTCCAAAGTGCCTTCGCCGCTGATTTGAATGTCGCCGGTCGCGGGCGGTGGGATAAAGTTGCTGCCGGTGAGATTGATCGTGGTGCCGCTCAAGAAATTCCCGGCGGCCGTGGCTGCGGCGCGCAAAGGAGAGTTGGCATCGTAGGCGATAATGTCGCGGCCGGCGGAAACGACGCTGAAGTCATTCTCCGAGTCGTTCTGGATGTAAAGGCCGATGTCGGTAATGTCCTGGCCGGCGAGAATATGAGTGGCTTTGCCGGAGAAGAGCGTCAGGTCGGCAATGTTCCCGGAATCGGCGTAGATATAGATCGGGGTGGGATCGTTGGCATGGAGCAGGGTACTCCCGTGCAGCTCCTCCTTGGTGGCAAAAGCGGCGTAGATCCCGGTCGTCGAGCCGGACTCGGCGAAAAGGCTATCGACCCCGTTGAGAAAGCCGATCGTGGTGATCGATTGTGCCAACGTAGTGGTGTCCCCGGACGTCGTCGTGAGGAAGCTCAAATAAGCCAGCGGGCTGGCCGCACCGGGAATGGAGGCGGGATTGGCATCGGAAAGATTGATCTGCGTCGGGTTCCAAATCGTGACGTTGGTGCCATTGATCGTCCCTGCGCCATCGGGTTGGAGGCCATTGACCGCGTCTTTGGCCAGCAAACTCAGTGTGCCCGTCGGGGAGGGCGAGAGCGTGATGTTGCCGTTGAGATTGATGCTGCCGGAAAACGCCGTCGCCCGGAGCGTGGCCGGCTGGAGGGTTGCTACTGTGGCAAACGGAGTCAGGTCGGTCTCAACCAGCTTCACCCACGGCTGATAGTAGGCGACAGCGGTGGAACCGGTGGCAAACAATTGCACATTAGTCAGCCACGCTTCCAGGATGGGCTCGGCATTGCCGGCCGAGGAGCCACTGGGCATCGTCACACTCTCCCGGAAGGTGATGTCTCCACCCAGTGAGGAGACGTTGACCGCATCGGTCGTGGCAAACGTGGAGAAGTAAGTCTTGTAGAAAATGCTGTTGTTGTAGCCCTGCGGGAGGAGGAATGGATTGGCCGTCGGGCCGAGGAGGACGTCCCCCTCGGCGGAGACGTTGAAACTGCCCTGGCCGAGGAAGAGCGTTGTGGGCAGCCAGGTTTGCGAAGGCAGGACGGTGGGCGTGGCGGAAATGAGGCCGAGCGACGGGCTGCGG
>Ga0206946_1157_pt1 | contig 16345 bp, 11 predicted proteins | sample Alteio_BWOrgHeat_2_FD_152965 | JGI IMG/M metagenome (GOLD analysis project Ga0206946, IMG submission 152965) | Enriched cells from forest soil in Barre Woods Harvard Forest LTER site, Petersham, Massachusetts, United States -... | ecosystem: Environmental > Terrestrial > Soil > Temperate forest > O... | reverse complement strand
CTCTTCTTGGAAGCCGTCGTTGCCTCCTTTGACGCGCTGCCGAGTCTCACGCCCAACGAGCACGCGGTGGCCCGCAACCTGGACGCCGCGATCAACTGACTGAAGGCCGTGGGCGAAGCGATTTGAATGGAGAGCGCGCCGGTCTGCGCCTGGGTATAATTGCCAGTGATATGGATGGGCCCCGGCGAACTGGTGCCCAACGTGCCCTCCTGGACCAGCAGGTTGCCGAGCACCGCCGCTTGTCCCGGGATGGTCTGGCCCGTCGCCGTCGCGAAGGTGGCCGGAACGTCGTCGAGGAGCAATGTTCCCGGCCCTGATTTCGTAATCGTGCCCGTGCCGGATGCCAGCGGGTTGATGATCGTGGCCGTGAATCCATTGCCGACCGCAATGCGCCCGGAGGTGAGCGTGAGGGCTTCCACCGCGTAAGGGCCAAAGCCATAGGGATTGAACGTCGCGGCGGCGCTCACAAGCTTGTAATCGCCAAAAAACGTCAGGCTATTGGCGACGAGCGGAGGAGGAAACGCGGAGCCAGGAAACAAGACGACGGTTTTGCCATCCGCGAGCGGCTGGAACGGTGGTGTACCGGTATTAAAGGTCGCGTTGGGTGGCACAAAGGGCAACTGAAAGACGACGTCATCCGTTGCTACCGGCACCGTGCCGAGGCTCCAATTGCCGCCGGCGCCGGCAGCATTGACCCAGTAAGGTGCTCCTCCGGCGCCCACGCCGAAGCCATCGGTCCAGGTATTCGTCGCCGCACGGGCGGAAACGCTGAATGTGGCCGCAATGGCCACGGCGAGAAAGATGCAGCGCAAGAAACGAGCTTTCATGATGTTCTTGAGGGTTGAGATGCTGGAATACCAACATTCCAGGCGCTTTGTACAAAATATCGCTGCCTGTTGACAACCATGAATTCGCTCCTCAACACTCACTTCTTCGTGACCGGGGCCGGGACCGTGCCGCCGGTGCGCTTGACCAGTTCGAGGACTTTGTTGACGAGGGTGTCCTCGATGGCCGGGGCGAAGCGGGTGGGGAGCCCGTAGTAGATGATGCTGGCGTCGGCTTCGTAACCGCCCTCGGTGAGGATGCGCATCGAGGGGACATAGGCGAAGACATCGTTGCAATAGCCCGCATTCCAAAGGCGCTCGGCGGGCAGCTCGCGCTTGAGGCGATAGGAATAGTCGGCTACGACTTCGCCGCTGAGGGCGATGAGGGTGAGCGAATTGCCAAAGCGCAGGACCTGCACGGGCGCGGGGTAGCTGGTGGCCAGCGGTTCACCGCGGGCGATCTTGTCGAGAAACGACTGGGCGTAGCGCTGGGTGGCCGGGGCTTTTTCCTGGAGCTTGGCTTCGTAGTAGGCTTTGTCCGGCGTTTTTTCGACCGGCAGATCCACGCGATCGAAAGCGGCGGCGATGGGGCCATCGACGGCGAGCATGGGTTCGCTGAGGGCGCGGGCCACGGCCCCGGCAAGCTGGAGCCCATGGGCGCGGGCGAGCGCAAGGCTGCCGCGCGGATTGGGATTCGCATCCGCGCCGCAACCGGTGATGAAAAGCGCCGTGGCGCCGGCATAGGTGCGCTCGAGATTTTCCTGCGCGTAGCCCGCCCAATCGCCGCTCACTTCGTCATTCGGCCCGGGCGTGGTGTTGTGGCAGGCGTAGCCGAAGAGGATGGCCTTGGTCGTGCGGTCTTCGCGTACCGCGCGCAGCACCGGCACATCGCGGTCGACGACGCCGGTGGGATTGATGCCGAAGCCCACGCCCTTGGGTCCGAACTGGCGGCGGTTGCCGGCGAAAAAGGCTTCCGTGCGCCCGAAGGACAGGGCCGCGGGCTCGAGATCCTTGACCGCCGCCCGGGCGGCCTCGAGGGCCTGGTGGAGGAAGAACTGGGTGTACCGCTCGGTGGCCTTCGCCTCGCTCTCATCCAGCCCATACATGAGCGTGAGTCCGCCATGGACGACGGGCGATGAATGGCTGTGCGAGCAGCAGAAGAGAAAGTGCGCGCGGTCGACCTTCAACTCCTGCTCGATATTCGTGGCGAGCTGATCGTTGAACCAACGTGGCGTGCCGATGGTATCGGCGGTGATGATAAGCGTCGTCGCGCCTGCGGAATCCTGGATGGCGAGCGCCTTGGCAAAGAGATGTGCGTCGACGTTCGCCGTGGGCTTGGTGCGCGAGGCGTAACCGGCCAGCCGCACCGGTTCCGAGGGGGTGATGTCCGCGCGTCCGACGCCGACTTTGAAACCCTGGGCGTGCGTGGTGGCCGTCCCTGCGACGAGCAGAAGACCAAGGAGGAGGAGAGCGCGGGAGAAGGGACGATTCATGGGGGGACGCGAGGGTAGCGGTTTTCAAGAAAGAGCGTCAATGGGAGGCATGCCTTAGTCGGATCGACGCAATTAGCAGAAAAGAAAAGGGGAGCGCGAGCTGCCAGCGTTGTGAGGCGGCACTTATCGAATGGCTGCCGGGTCTTGCAACGAGCGGCACCGTCTTGCCAATACGCTGTTGCGTCGCTACCTTGCAAAGCAATGAGCCCGCTTGCCGAGATTGAAGCCGCGATCCCAAAGCTCTCTGCCGAGGAATTGGCTGAGGTGGAGCGGTTCGTGCGTGAGCAGCGCGGGAAACTCTCGGGTGGCCCAATGTTGCCGCCGGGAAATCTTTGGGGAGGCGCGCGAGAGCGGCTGCGGCGAATTTGGGGCGACCGGACACTCAGTGAGGGTGCAGTCGCGGAGATGCGCGATTACGAGGACGACGAGTGAAGGCGCTGACTCGGCAATAATCGTCTAGGATGGGGCCGATGATTACCCGCGCTGGCTGGATTCGAATCCTAGTCATCACCATTGTTGGCATTGCCATTTTGCCGTTCACCCCGGGACCTAGACAGCTATGGAACATGCACCTCGCAAGAATACACGCGGACAAGCTGAGATTGATTATCGGGAACGATCCACGTTTCCATTACCTCAGGCTGGGAACGTACAGTGGCGCAGGCGGGTCGCTTATGGTCTCCGCGGATGTGGAGAATGATAAAACCAAGGAAGAGCTGAAAAAGATCGTTGTCGCGAGCAGTCCCCCGGTCAAAGTCGTGTTCGTGATTCGGACGGACCAGCAATTGCGCGAGGGAAATCACGCTCCAAATTGATAGACTCGGTCTGACCCGCTTCGAATTCGCGGAGCGCCTCATCCGCCAGAGCCGCGAGTTGATCTTGGGAGGAGGCAAAGGCCAATGCCCAGCGCCGTTCGGAATCGAGTTCAGCCAGGAGGAGCGAAGCGACCGCGTCCTGCTCGGCGTTGGATAATTTGGAAGCCGCTGCAAAGGCGCGCTCGAGCAGTTGGGTCATGGCGAAAAGCTAGGGCGACGGTGGATTGCAGGCAAGAATTCGAAGTCGCCTCTTCGATTCAGGAGGGAAGGCTTAAAAATGAAAGGCGCGGTTGACAAAAGGCTATTAAAGTATAAAATGATTTATATGAGCATTTGCATGTCAGCCTCACCTCAGTGCCGAGTGCCGGAAGGCGCTGCGGCGCGCTTCCCGCAGGCTGGGTGGCTGTGTGGAACAATCGAAGTGGAAAGCGTCGGGAGCGCGGGCCGAACCAAAATGGCCGCTGCGAGTTCGGGGCCGCAAACAAGGCGATACAAGGCGATACAAGGCGATACAAGGCGGCACAAGCCTATACGCGCCTGCAATTTTTTTCGCGCGGCTCATTTGAAATCCACTTTGTTAACGACTCTTATGGACGGGACGAAAAATGTTCCACACGAAAGAAGGGTCCGCGCGCCGGACAGTGCCGGCCTATTCCGGGTCGACTGGGTGCAGAAGGATCTTGTTCTCGGCGAAGTGGCCGAGGCCCATTTGTTCGCCCAGTTGCAGCCACTCGGCGTGGCTGCCGATGGGGGGAAGCTTCGAGTCCTTGCGCCAGCCCTCGATGAGACGGAGGGCATTGGCGTCGAGGGCGAGCGCATCCTTGCTGGCGTAGATGGTGTTGTAGGGGAAGGCGTAGTTGGGGTTGAAGCGCGGGCCGCTGGCGTACTGCGCCATCAGGGCGTCCATGATGGTGAGGACGACTTTGCCGCCGACGCGCTCGTCGGCGTAGATATCGAGCAGGCCGGAGGCGCCGTCGCTCTCGGTCTGGGTGAAGCGGCGCCAGTTGTCGAGGTTGGGGACGGTCATGTTGTAGATCGCGCCGGCCACGCCGCAGCCGGCTTCGTCGGAGAGCACGGGGACGTTGATGACCTTGTTGACCTGCTTGCTGAGGACGTTGGCGAGATAGCTCGAAGAGCTGAGCTGGTCGGCTTGTTCGGGGCGCTTCCCGAGTTTGCCCTGCTTTTCCGCAAAGAGGAGGTCGCCCCAGATGAGTTTGCCCAGGACGGGAGCGGAGAACTGCGCCGAGCGGTCGAACCCGTGGGTGGGTGGAATGCTGACGACTTGGTAGCCGCCGCGTTCGCTCAAGTAGCCGGCCAATTTCAAGTCATCGGCTTCGCGGTCCCAGACGATGACGCGGCTGCGCGGGATGCCCGCCTGTTCGAGGCCGTCGAGAATCGCCTCGACGATGCCATGATGGGAGGCGAAGTAGCGCCCTCCCGCGGCGGCGATCTTGATTCCGACGCGGTCCGTGGGCGCTACGAGCGAGCGCCAGGCCTTGACCGAATCGGTCTGTCCGGTGGCGGCGCGGACGACGCGGTCCACCATGCGCCGCGTGATGGCGGTGTTTTCCTCGAGGTGGTTCAGCGCCGTGGCTTCCTGCGAAACGTAGATAGCGGAAGTGGGCGGCGGTGGCGGCGGCGGCGCCCCTGCCGGGTCGGCGGCGAAAAGTGGCAGAGAGAAAAGCGCGACGGCAGCCGCGAGGAACAAGCGAAACACAGGCGGCGAATATGCGGACAGCGCCCGCACTGTCAATTCGCTGTAGCGGCGGCCATGACCGACGGGTCTGGCGTTTCGATTCGGCGCTATAGTCGCGTGGCAGCCCCGTCAGTCCAGATCGAGGGAATGCACCAGGGAGCGATCGATGCGGCCAGTGACTTCGAGGTGGTGGTCGTATTGGTACTGGCGGATGGCCGCGCGTGTGCCCGAGCCGATGTCGCCATCGATACTCCCGCGATAGTAGCCGTCGCGGCGCAAGGCACGTTGGACATCCACGGCCAGATCGTCGCTGTGGTCATCGACCCGGGTGCCGCGGTAGGTGCCGTAAGGGGGAGTGGAGACGGAAACACCGACGGCTGGGCCGTCGTAATAGCCGTCGTAGTAGGGCCCGCCGGCATAGGCGTAGTAGGGGTAGGCCGCCACGAAGGGGAAGGCCCCGAACCCGTAAAAGCGCGGCCCGCAGTAAGCGTGTCCATGCCAACCACCGCCGTGGCCGCCGTGGAAATCGTGGGCGGAAGCAGTGGCAGGAATGAGGAGGCACAGGGCCGCTGCCAGACCGGAAATACAAGCAAGCTTTTTCATAAAACAGGGCATTTTGCTTTCAGACGAAAGAAGGGAAGGTTTTCTTCACGGCATTTTCGCCGATTTTGCCCGGCTGGCAAGAGACGCTTATTGATCGAGCCGTTCGAGCAACGTGGGCCGGCCATCGCGGAGGGTGATCGGTGGGCAATAGAGGCCGAGGGATGTGCGCTTCCACCAGCCGTGCTCGCCGTCGCCGTAGTGCGTGAAATGGTAGTCATAGAGGACGGCGCGGACGTAGCGCGGCGGGTGATCGGGAAAAGGATCGCTGCGCAGCAGGCCGAGGACCTCGGGCGAGCCTTCCAGGAGGCGCACCAGAAAGCGCAGGAACCACTGGTTGTTCTGCACACTTCCGAGGGCCGCGAACCACATCTGCCAGTCCAGGCGCGGCTGGTGGGGCGCGACGAGATCCGGACGCTCGTCCAGATCACCCGGCTTCCAGCGGAATTCATATTCGCGCCAGTTCGCGCCATCGTCGCTGCCCTCCACGCCGATTTCGTGGCGCGAGGTGGTCATTACGGCGAAGAGGCCGTACCCGTTGAAGCTGAGCAGGGGACTGACGGCCGCATCGAGCGTCGAGAACGGCGCCGGCCAGCGGATGCCGGCGCCTTCCGAGATGACCGCCCGATACATCGTGGAAAAGAAAGGCTGCATCGTGACGAGAAAGACCAGGGCCATCACCGGGCCGACGAGCCAGCCGGCAAGCGGCGTCCAGGCGTCGGCAGTGGGAGCAGACGATTTGATCCAGGAAGCCAGGCGGCCGGGCCACGCGGAGTCATCGAAGAGCAGGACGCACAGCGCGACCGTCAGGACATTGAAAAAGGCATAGTTGCCAGTGATGAAAATGCCGGCCTGGAGCGCGATGAGCGCCCAGGCGCTCCCGTGCCGCCAGCGCCGCGGAGCAAGGATGAGCAGCGGAGCCAGGAGTTCGATGAGGAACATGATGAACGTCGCCACGAACAGAATCGTGCCGGGGATTTGGTTGGCGTACCACGCAGTCCAAAGGGGCAGCGGTTGCGTCTCGAAGTGGTACTCGAGGGCCGTGAGCGAATGCCACGTGGGGTCGCCGCTGGCGAGCTTCACCCCGCCGGATTCCTCCATGAGCCGGAACAGCAGCCACCAGAGCAGCCAGAGCCCGGCTTGATTGACCGGGCGCCATCGTTCCCAGCGCGGGCGCCGTCGCCACGGAAGCAGCAGCGTCGCGACCAGCGCGGTCTCGAGCAACAAGGCATCCCATTGAAAATTGGTGAACGGGGTGGCGATCCAGCAGAGCGAAAGATAGAGCCCCCAAAGCAGCAGCGTACACAGACCAGGAAAGACCCCGCACATCAGCGCGATGGAGAGTGCGGCGCCCGCGAGGCAGAGCGCGACCAACATCGCATCGCTCGCATTCAGCCAGCAGAGCGTCGGCACCTGCCACAGGGCTTTCGCTCCGAGTTGATTCCACACGGCATCGAGAAACTGCTGCGCGGGAATGATCCCGTGCTCCCCGGCCAGACCGCGGATCTGCACCGCGAGCGAAACGAAAGCGCAAAAGAAGACCGCGCCCAGCGCTTTCGCAAAGACCCAGCGGGCTATGGTGAAGACGGGCTGGTTGAACTGCGCGAACATTGGCTACCTGGCCCTGCTCATTCGCTCGATTTCGGTAAATTCCGCTGGAGTCACTGGCATGACGGAGAGCCGCGACTGCCGCAACAGTTTGAAGTCTTTCAGCTTTGGGTTCGCCTTGATCTCGGAGAGAGTCACGGGGCGGGGGAGTGGCTTCAGCGGCACGAGGTCAACGCAGAACCACTCGCCTTCCTTCGCGGTGGGGTCGGGATAGGCCTCCGCGGCGACCTCGGCGATACCGACGACTTCCTTGCCCTCGACGCTGTGGTAGTAGAACACGCGGTCCCCTTTGCGCATGGCACGCAGGTTCAGGCGCGCGGTGAAATTGCGCACTCCGGTCCAGGCGGTGCGGCCATCGGCGACGAAGGCGGACCACGAGTAAGCGGTGGGTTCCTGTTTCACCAACCAGTACTGGGAGGGGCGTTTGCTCATGGTGCGGAATGAGCCGGAAAGCGGCCTTTGGCACAAGCAAAAGGCCACTTTTTGCGGCCTCGGACAATTGCCGCAATTAGGCGTTGCCAGAAGGGGGAAAGCTCATAGACTCCCGCCCTCCTTCCCCAATTTCAGAGTGTTTATGCCTCCCCTTGTTGCCGGCTTTTTCCTCGATTCCGGGCTGACCTTGTCTCTGGTCTGCGCCGTGATCGGGCTGGGCTTTGCCTTCTATCTCATCAAGTCGATTCTGGCCTGTTCCGCGGGCAACGACCGCATGAAAGAGATCGCCGCAGCGATCGAGCAAGGGGCGAAGGCTTATCTCAACCGGCAGGTGCGCTCGATCTCGATGATCGCGGTGGTGCTCGTCGTGCTGCTGGCCATTTTCAAGGATCTGCCGACGGCGGTCGGGTTCCTGCTCGGGGCGGTATGTTCGCTGGCGGCTGGTTTCATCGGCATGCGCATCGCCGTGATGGCGAATGTGCGCACGGCCCAGGGTGCGACGGAGAGCCGCAAAAAGGCACTGCAGGCGGCGTTCAACGGCGGTGCGGTGACGGGGCTGCTCGTGGTGGGCCTGGCTTTGCTTTCGGTTGGAATCTTTTGGCTGGTGATGAAGCAGATCAACCCGGAGAAGGCGCTTTCCTCGCTGGTGGGTGTGGCGCTGGGTGCTTCGCTCATCTCTGTCTTCGCGCGTCTCGGCGGCGGCATTTACACCAAGGCCGCGGATGTCGGCGCGGACCTGGTCGGCAAGGTCGAGTCGAACCTCGACGAAGATGATCCGCGCAATCCCGCGACCATTGCGGACAATGTCGGCGACAACGTGGGCGACTGCGCGGGAATGGCGGCGGACGTATTCGAGACCTACGCCGTCTCGCTCATCGGTGCGGTGCTCGTGGGCGCGCTGACGGTCGGGCCGGGAGCGCCGGTGGTTTATCCGTTCATCCTTGGCGGGCTCGCGATCATCGCCTCGATCATCGGTATCATTTACGTGAACATGACCAATGCCAAGCCGGCGGCGGCGCTCATGCGCGGCGTGCTCTTGAGTGCGTTCGTGTCGGCGGTCGCATTCTGGCCGGCCACGCAATCGCTCTTTGCCGAGGGGATCAAGGTCAAGGACGTGATGAGCGGCGTGGAGGCCACGTATTCCGCGAACGGCATTTACTTCGCGGCCGTCGTCGGCCTCCTCATGACAGGCGCGGCGGTGCTCATCACCAATTACTATACCTCGACCGACTACAAGCCTGTGCGGAAGATCGCCGAGGCCAGCGTCACGGGTCACGCCACGAACATCATCGCTGGACTTGCCGTAGGACAATTTGCCACGGCGCTCCCCGTCCTTTGCATCGCCGCTTCCATCTGGCTGAGCTACCACGCCGCCGGCCTTTACGGCATCGCCGTGGCCGTGATGGCCATGCTCGCCATGGCGGGGATCATCATCTCGCTCGATGCCTTTGGGCCGATCACCGACAACGCCGGCGGCATCGCCGTGATGAGCGGCCTGCCAAAGGAAGTGCGCGCCATTACCGACGAACTCGACGCCGTGGGCAACACGATGAAAGCCGTGACGAAAGGCTATGCCATCGCCAGCGCCGGCCTGGCGGCCATCGTGCTCTTTGGCTCGTACTTCGTCGATCTCAAGCATCACCTCATCAAGGTGCGCCACATCGCCGAGAGCGACATCCAGACGATGCTCGATTTCTCGCTCAAGGATCCCAAGGTCATCATCGGACTCTTCATCGGGGGCTTGCTGCCCTATCTTTTCTCGGCGTTTTCGATGAACGCGGTTGGGCGCGCTGCCGGCGCGGTGGTCACCGAAGTGCGCCGCCAGCTCGCGCTGCACCCGGGCATCTTGAAGGGCACGGACACGCCCGACTACGGCACTTGTGTAGATATTGTGACCCAGGCCGCCTTGAAGGAAATGATCGTACCCGCACTGCTGCCGGTCCTCGTGGTGGTGGCGGTCGCGGCCATTCCCGCCTTGGGCAAGGTCGTGCTTGGCGGTGTCCTGGTTGGCTCCATCGTCACCGGTCTTTTCATGGGCATTTCGATGACCAGTTCCGGCGGCGCTTGGGACAATGCGAAGAAATATATCGAAGAGGGTCACTATGGCGGCAAAGGCAGCGAGGCGCACAAGGCCAGTATCACGGGTGACACCGTGGGCGATCCTTATAAGGACACCAGCGGCCCCGCCATCAACCCCATGATCAAGGTCGTCAACATCGTCGCGATCCTGATCATTCCTATCCTGTTCTAAGGCGAGCGCGTGGTGCGACCCGCATGAAGACGCTTTTCCTGACCAACGAATATCCGCCGACGATCTACGGTGGCGCGGGCGTACACGTGGACTATCTCTCGCGCGAACTGGCGAAGCTGATGCAGGTGGAAGTGCGCTGTTACGGGAAGGACCATCGCGAGTCGCGCATCGATACTGCCTCCCTCAAGGCCACTGGCTTCGGCCTCGACAGCTCCGGTTATACCGCGCCCAAGCCACTCCACTCCGTCTTTGGCGCGACTCAGCGTTGCCTCGATTGGAATACGACGAATATCGATGCCGACCTCGTGCACCTGCACACCTGGTACAGCCACCTCGGCGGCATCATGGCGAAGCTCAATTACGGCATCCCCATGGTCGTCACGGTGCACTCGCTCGAACCTTTGCGCCCGTGGAAGCGGGAGCAACTCGGCGGCGGTTACGACTATTCCTGCTGGGTGGAAAAGACCGCTCTCGAAATGGCGGACGCGGTGATCGCGGTCTCCGCCGAAACCAAGGCCGACGTCCTGCGCTTCTTCAACGTTCCCGAGTCGCGCATCCACACCATCTACAACGGCATCGACCTCGATGAATATCAAAAGGTGACCTCCACTGGTGCGCTGGACAAGTATGGCGTCGATCCGCACCAGCCCTATGTGCTCTTTGTCGGCCGCATTACGCGGCAGAAGGGGATCATTCATCTCGTGCGCGCCATCCAGCACCTCGCGCCCGGCTTCCAGGTGGTGCTCTGCGCGGGTGCGCCCGATACGCCGGAGATCGCGGCGGAAATGAAGGCGGCCGTCGCCGCGGCACAGGCGAAGCGGCCGGGAGTGATCTGGATCGAGCAAATGGTGAGTGTTCCCGAGAAGATCGAGCTTTATAGTCACGCCGCCGTCTTCTGCTGCCCGTCCATTTACGAACCGTTCGGCATCATCAATCTCGAGGCCATGGCCTGCGAGACGCCCGTGGTGGCGAGTGCCGTGGGCGGGATCAAGGAAGTCGTCCTCCCCGGTGAAACCGGCTGGCTCGTGCCATTGGCGCAGATGAGCGAGACGCCCTTCGAAGCGCTGCATCCCGAGACCTTTTCGCGCGATCTCGCGATGCGCATCAACGAACTGATGGTCAACCCCGCGATGCGCTCCGCTTTTGGCAAAGCCGGCCGCGCCCGCGCCGAGTCGCTCTTTGGCTGGAAGGCGATCGCCCACCAGGTGCGCGATCTCTACGCCAGCCTGCTCGCCGGGCGGAAAAGCTAGCTCGGCGTGCGCAGCAGGTCGCGCAAGGCCACGAGGAGCGCTGACGCGGTGTACGGCTTGGGCAGAAAAATTTTGACGCCTCCGCTGGCCGCTTCCGCCTCGTCGCCTTTCGTCGAGAGGCCGCTGGCGGCGATGATTTTCACCGCGGGGTTCAGGAGTGAAAGGGTGCGGATGGCCGCGGCGCCATCCATTACGGGCATCATCATGTCCGTCAACACGGCATCGATTTCCTCCATGTGCTGGGCATATTTGGCGACGCCCTCGGCGCCATCTACCGCAGTCACGACCCGGTAGCCGAAGGCCTCGAGGGTGTGGCTCGTGATCGAGCGCACGGACGCTTCATCATCGATGACGAGCACGCATTCGCCCTGGCCGCGGGGAAACTCAGCTTGGCCCTCACCGAGGTACGCCCCGGCTTCGTCGAGTTTCGCCGGGAGGTGGACCTTGAATGTCGTTCCCTTGCCGGGAATGCTGTCGACGGTAATGAACCCATTATGGCTGCGGACGATGGCTAGTGTCGTCGAAAGCCCGAGGCCCGTGCCCTGGCCGATTTCCTTGGTCGTGAAAAACGGCTCGAAGATTTTCTCGAGGACGGCTGGAGCCATCCCCGTGCCGGTGTCGGCAATCTCAAGGACGACATAGGCCCCAGGGCGGGCGTCCGCGTACGTTGCGGCAAGGTGGGCATCAATGGGGAGGTTGGCAGCGCTCAGGTCCAATTGGCCGCCCTCGGGCATGGCGTCGCGGGCGTTGACGCAAAGATTGAGCAGGACCTGGTGGAGCTGTGTGGGATCGCCGAGCAGATTCCAGGTATCTTCCGGCGCGGAGACGTGAATGGTGATGGATTTTGGGAAGGTGTCGCGCGCGATGCGCTGGACTTCCTTCATCAAGTACAGCGGGCGGATGGGCGCGCGCTGCCCTTCGAAGCCGCGCGCGAAGGAGAGCACCTGGCGGACCATGTCGGCCCCGCGCCGCGCACTGATCGCGACTGTTTCCAGCAGCTCCAGGTCTGCCGGACTCGTCATCTTTAGCTTGAACAGATCGACGGCCATGATGATCGGACCGAGAACATTGTTCAGATCATGCGCGATGCCGCCGGCTAGCGTGCCGATACTTTCCATGCGTTGCGCGCGGAGAAACTGCGCTTCGAGCTTTTTCTTTTCCGTGATGTCGGTGTTGATCGAGAGGACGGATTTCGGGTCGCCAAATTCATCGCGCACCAGAGCCCACCGTCCTTCGACCAGCACCTGCTGGTCGTCGCGGTTGCGCTGGTTGAGTTCGCCGGTCCACGTTCCGTGCCGCAGTAAATCCGTCATGGCGTCGTCGAACGGCTCGACAACGTAGTAGAGGAGATCCTGCACGCGGCGCCCGGTCACTTCGGCGGTCGTCCAGCCGAAGACGCGCCGGGCGCTTTTGTTCCAGTAATTGATCCGCCCCGAAAGGTCGTGGACGATGATTGCGTCCTGCGCATGATCGAGCAGCGCCGCCTGCTCCTCGATCTTGCCCTCGGCGTGTTTCTGTTCGCTGAGATCCGTGCACACCATGCTGGTGGTCACGACCTGCCCCGTCGCATCGCGGGCGCTATTGACGCGCAGAAAGAGCTGGATTGGCTTGCGAGTACTGCTGGCCAGGTAGGCATCGCCCGCCCAGGAGCCCGACTGGAAGATACTGGCGAAGACCTCCTCGGCGACTTGCTGGTGGATGAAGAGCACGCGCACCCCGCCGGCGGCATTCAATTGCGCCGGGCTGTAGCCGAGCAATTCCTCGAAGGCCCGGTTGTGATAAACCGAGGCGCCGGAGCCATCCATGATGGCGATGGCGTCGGCGGCAAAATCGACCGCCATTTTGACGTGGGTCAGTTCCTGCTCGGTGACTTTGCGCTCGGTAATGTCGAGCGCCTGGGCGATGCGCGCGCTTCGCCCGCCGTATTTGATCGGCTGGGTGAATACCTCGACAAAAATGATGGAACCATCCTTCTTCCGGTGCCGCCAGGTTTCGCGGGTGAGGGGGGCCTCGTTGCGCCGGTCCCGGATGGTCTTGAGCAGCGCGGGAAGATCCTCCTCGGGACGCAGGTCGAGGGTGGTGAGGGCGAGAAACTCGTCCCGCGAATAACCGTAGTGCGTGATGGCCGCATCGTTGACCTGCAGGATGCGCCAGTTTGTCCGGTCGTAGACCCACATGGGAATGGGATTGCGCTCGAAAAGAAGGCGATAGCGCTCCGCCGAGGAGCGCAGCGCTTCTTCCGCGAAGTTTTTTTTCGCTTCGCTTAACTGTTGCAAGCGGCGTGCCTCCGACTCGCGCAGGGCACGCTCCACGGCGGGACCCAGCCGCGGGAGATTGTTTTTCAGGACATAGTCGTGGGCGCCACGACGCAGGATTTCCACCGCCACTTCTTCTCCTACGGCACCGGAGACAACAATGACGGGTGAATGGCAACCGCATTCGCGCAACACGTTGATGGCGCCCGGCGCGCCGAAACTGGGGAGGTTGTAATCGCAAATGACGATTTCCCATTCCCGCACTCCCAGCCCGGCGCGAAAGGCTTCCTCATTGTCGACGCGCACCCAATCGGGGGCAAACCCACCCTTGCGCAGGGCCGCGATCAGGAGTTGGGCATCGTCTTCCGAGTCCTCGACCAACAATACCTGCAGATGTCTGCCGTCCGGTTTCATGAGCGCACAGAGCGTGGGCCGGATGGCGCGCCAGCAAGTTGCGAAGCCAAGGTTCTCATGGGTGTGAAAAACCGCATCAGCATTCTGCCGGGAATTTTTCCAAATGGCAATGCCGCTGTGCTTGCGCGGGTACTTTTCTTCCGGGGTGGGTAACGCGGGGGTCGTGGGTTTTGTCAAACACTCCCTAAGCAAATTGCGCTTGCACGCTCAGAGAGTCTTTGAAAGCTCTCTCCCCTCCGCCCATTCCGCCCATTCCGCCCATCCCGCCATGCCTTCATCCACTGTCTCCCGTCGTCGTTTCCTTTCGCAAACCGCCGGCTTCGCCGCTGCCGCGGCGTTCGGCCCGAATCTATTGCTCCGCGGGGCAAATGCCGCGAGCAATCGCTTGAACATCGCGGTCATCGGCGCGCTCGGGAAAGGGGAGGTCGACACTGGCAAGGTGGCGTTGGACCACAACATCGTGGCGCTGGTGGATATCGACAGCCAGCGGCTGGAAAAGGCCGGCCAGTCCTGGGCGAAGAAATTCACCGCCGCCGGGCAGTCGGTGCCGCAAGCGCCGAAGACCTACGCGGACTTCCGCAAGATGTTCGATGAGATGTCGAAGAGCATCGACGCCGTCATCGTCTCGACCCCCGACCACACGCACTATGTGGCCGCCATGTGGGCGCTCAAGCACGGCAAGCCGGTGTGCGTGCAAAAGCCGCTCTGCAACACGATCTGGGAAATCCGCGACCTGCACCGCGCAGCCAAGGAAGCCGGGGTCATGACGCAGATGGGCAACCAGGGGCGCACGATGGAAGGCCAGCGCTTTGCCAAAGAATGGATCGACCAGGGCGCGATTGGCACGCTGAAGGAAATCCGCCTGTGGACGAACCGTCCGCTGTGGCCGCAGGGCCCGCTGACCAAAACGCACCCCGAGCGTCCGGCGAATGTCGACTGGGACCTGTGGCTTTCCTCGGAGACCGAAGAGCCGTATTTCGGGTTCGAGTGGCCGACGGATTCCAAGATCAAACTCAGCCATGGAAGCAGCGTGCACCCGTGGAATTGGCGCGGTTGGTGGCAATTCGGCTCGGGTGCATTGGGCGACATGGGCTGCCACATCATGGACGCGAGCTTCAGCATTCTCGGGCAGCAGATCCCGGTGAAGATCGACGTGGAAAGCTCGCCAGTCACGGAACTCAATGCGCCGATGTGGACGCGGCTCAAGTATCACTTTGCCGCGACCGACAAGCATCCGGCGCTGACCGTAAGCTGGCATGATGGCTCGCTGGAGGACGGCGAGGTCAACAAGCCCGAGCGCGACCCGCGCGTGCCGGAGGCGGTCTTCAACAAGGCCTCGAGCGGCATGATGTTCATCGGCACCGACGGCGTGGTCTTCGAGCCGGACGCCTATTGCGCGAACCCGGTGATTTTCCCGGAGGAACGCTTCGCCGACGTGAAGAGGGAAATGGAGGAAGGGAAGATCAAAAAGACCGAGCCGCGCAGCCCGACACCCGACAATCCACAGGGCGAATGGGCGCTGTGCATTACCAATGGCGGAACGCCGGGCTCAAATTTCGATTACTCGGCGCCGCTCGCCGAATTCGTTTCATTGGGCAACCTCGCGATCCGCTCCGGGAAGGCCGTCGAATGGGATGCGAAAGCGATGAAGGTGACGAACATTGAGGCTGCGAACCGTTTCGTCAAGCGTCCTGCCTATCGCAGCGGCTGGGTGTAGGCGCCTTCGCCGCGCCATGAATCGCCGCCGATTTCTCGCCACGACTATCGCTTCCAGCGTCGCTTACGTCACGCGGGCGGCGGATGCCGATCACCGGACCCGCGTCGCTGTCATTGGGCATACCGGCCACGGCGACTATGGGCATGGGTTGGATGCGGTATGGCTGCGCGTGCCCGAGACCCAGCTCGTGGGCGTCGCCGACGCTGATGCCGCCGGGCTCGCGAAGGCGCAGAAGAAGCTCCAACTCGAACACGGTTTCGCGGACTACCGCCAGATGCTGGCGGAATTGCAGCCGGAAATCGTCGCCGTCGCGCCGCGCCACCTGGACGAGCATCGCGACATGGCGCTCGCCGCCATCGAGGCCGGTGCGCGCGGGATCTACATTGAGAAGCCATTTTGCCGCACACCGGCGGAGGCGGACGAGATCATCGCCGCCGCGGACAAACGCAAGGTGAAGATCGCCATTGCGCATCGCAATCGCTACCACCCCGCGCTGCCCGCCATCGAACGCATGCTCAAGGACGACGTCATCGGGCAGGTGCTCGAGATTCGCCTGCGCGGCAAGGAAGACGCGCGCGGCGGAGCGCAGGATTTGTGGGTTCTCGGCGCGCATCTGCTCAATATCGCCGCCTTTTTTGGCGGCGCACCGAAGGCCTGCACAGCTACGCTTTTCCAAGATGGAAAGCCGGCGACCAAAGCCGAGGTAAAGGAAGGCGCGGAAGGCATCGGACTGATCGCTGGCAACGCGGCGCATGCGCGTTTCGAGATGGAACGCAGCATGCCGGTGTTTTTCGACTCGATCGCCAATGCGGGAGCCAGGACTTCGGGCTTCGGGCTCCAACTCATCGGCACCAAGGGGATCATCGATTTGCGTTTCGATACCGAACCGCTGGCGCAACTGCTGGCGGGTAATCCATTTCAACCGGTGAAAGAGCCCCGCGCTTGGGTGCCCATTACTTCAGCGGGCCCGGGACAGCCGGAGCCCATCGC
>Ga0206946_1154_pt1 | contig 16658 bp, 14 predicted proteins | sample Alteio_BWOrgHeat_2_FD_152965 | JGI IMG/M metagenome (GOLD analysis project Ga0206946, IMG submission 152965) | Enriched cells from forest soil in Barre Woods Harvard Forest LTER site, Petersham, Massachusetts, United States -... | ecosystem: Environmental > Terrestrial > Soil > Temperate forest > O... | reverse complement strand
CCATACGCTTTTGGAAAAAACGGCGAGGGAAGCGTTAGAACAGATTCACGATAAAGCGTATTACCAAGAAGCGAAACAATATGGGAATCAATCTATTTTAATGATCGCCATCGCTTTCTGTAGTAAACAATTTAAACTCATTTATAGCGTTCATTAATTTCTTGAATATATTCCTTGCTTCCTGAAAGACTATTTACACAATTTATTTTACAGATCAACAAAAAGGGCTCCGCTCGGTCTGAACTTGACAATGGCCAATATGACGGAGATTTGTGCTGCACTTTAGGCTTCCTGCTATTGGCATGCACACCATGCAGCAAGTCAACCCCCTCGTCCTTTCTATCAGTAACTCAAGTCAGAATTACGCGGAACCCAACGTCTAAGTGTAGCGTATTATCATTATAAATTTCTAAAGTTATTTCTTATTAAATCGATAATGATGGCACGTTTATTACAGATTTTTGTGTTTCTACTACTTTTATTTCTTCTTTTTTAAAAAATTCTGATATTGGAAATGACTCTCCCCATTCTTGAAGACGTTTTTGCACTGTAGATTTTCGATCTGGATCAAGCTCTACAGATTTTATTAAAAGATAAACAGCTATTTCTTGATTGTTAGTCTTCTTATAAGCATTCCCTAAATTCCATGCCAAAAGAGCTTGATTCTTTCTAGAAATAGATACAGCTGGATGAGACTTATTATCTTTTATTAAATATTTTTCTGTCAGACGCTCCTGAATTAACAAAAACGACCCAATCGTGATCGCTAAAAGATAGGCGCTTGACTTGTAAGCTTGCACGGCATGCTGATTCAAAGTACTAAGGTTTCCTTTCTCTTTTCGATCTGCGGATGAAAAAAGGCAAGATGAAATACCTGTAGCACAAGACACAAGATAATAAGTATCCTGTTTTTCAGGCGTATTTGTATCAGACGTAGTGCTGGCGTCTGAAGCGTCAGAGTAAACTAACTCATAATCTTTTAATTGCGGTACGTCATGAAAAACAACAGAAAATACATAACAACACAGGCTAATAAAAATGTTAAAAGATAGGTTAGTAAGTTTAGAAAACATGTCTGAATGAACATAAAAGTGTTCAATCAATGCGTATGACTCATTCGAACCAAACCAAATTTTCAAAGAAGCGCATCTTTGGTCTAATTCAAAAGATTCAGGCTTGAACAACAATAAAAATTCATTGATCAAATTCTCACGATTATTTTTAAAAGATAAAGGGATATGACAACATATTTGCTCTAAATGATAGAAAATCACTGCTGCGTACTTTTCTTGTTTATAATTACAATAACTAATCGTTACATTCCAAGCAAAGTGTATAAATTGTTTGTCGGAGGCTGCTTCATCCCAATTATCATGAAATAATGGACACTGCAGATTACTAAACCGAAGATGCGCTAATAAAAACGACCAGATCGCAACAGCTGACTCATAGTCGTGTTGCTGATATAGCTCGATAGCCAGAGTATTTAGCGCTTCTATCACTTCATCTCCATGGAATTTTTCAAAATGCGCTCCAAACCCTAAGTTAAAACGAGTCTTTTTACCATCGTATCCAGTTATTTGCAGTGTATGCTTAGCAGGCCGCAACTTGTACAAACTAACCCACTGCTTAAAATCTGGGATCCAACTATGCAAAATGGAATCATGACAATAACGTGAATAATTATACAGAGACAACCGTGATTCTGGTGCCATTTTCAATAGATAACTTATTTCTGCTAATCTAGGTGTTTCGTCTAACCTCACAAAATATTTGCGTGTATTTATCAAACTCTTAAGTGTATTTTCTGGTATCAGACGATTCGAATAAGACGATTCTTTATCTGTAATAGCACGATAATTTACAATCGATGGCGGCCTAATCTGCGAAATAATATCCCCTGTTTTTTTGCTAAAAAGTCTTGGACCCGTATGAAAAATTTCGTATGAAAAGTTCCAGTACTTCATATAATTATGCGTACAAAGAATTTGATCCCCTGGTTTAATTTCTGATGTCGTAATATAAAAGGGGAATAAAAATACTTTCTTTTCTTCTTCTGCTGCTACATGCATATATGTAAACTTCACATTAGCAAAGGCAACGTCCTGTTTGTCCAAAGCAAAATCAGGATCAGCCGTCCAATTTTCCAGCGCAAAATCTTCCTCACATTCACTACTTATGCTCCAATTTATAAATCGAGCAATTGATCCTCTTTGGCGGGCATTACATTGTCTAATAAAAGTAAAAGTATAACCATCCCGCTCTTTTATCCGTTTATTCGTCTGTTCAAATGCCAATGTAACTTTATTTTCATCAAAGCTGCAAATATAACAATTCACTAAAGAATTTATTAGTTTTTCTTCATCATTAGACAAAACACCACAATAGGGAATAACTGCATTTGGAGGTATTGTTGTAGCAGCATACAATCCATATCCTGTTTTATTGCCACAAATAGCCAATTTATCTCTCGCAATTAAGTGATGATCACTTTCTATTATTTTTGTCTGCAATATTTTGCTTATCTTTTTAGCTCTTTTCTTTGTTATGCCTTTAACAAAATAGGACTCGGAGAATTCAAATCCATGGCAGCCTTCGTCAGCCACTTTTTGATTGAATTCAGACAATGGAATGGGGCTATAAATCAGCTCGCGTTCTTCACCTCTGTTTTCATATTGAATAGACGGAGAAAAATTTATGATGTTTGTTTCTTTGCCATATATATTGACTTTCTCGTATTGACTTAAATCAATCTTTTCATTTCTAGTGATTAAACTTCTTAATTGTTTTTCTATCATTTATTTGCTCCACCAAGCAAATTTGCGTTAAAACGCCTTCTAGTTTATTCTGATTGTCACTCAAGTTTTTAAACTCTTTCCTCAATCACAATAATAATCGAGGTAATCTAGAGTGAGTCTTAGTAAAATTATCGTGCTCGCTAGCCTCTGTATCGGCCTGATAGCTAAAGCGTCGTCTAGCCTTGTATTCAGTCCTTATGCTGATCTCAGTATTAATGCACATTGGGATCCAATCTATCAAGACATGGAACCCATGGATTTGGTTGAGTTGAGTTCACACAATGGCGTAACTGATTACCATTTGGCGTTTATCACGAATGCGGGCAGTTCATGTAATCCTGCGTGGGCCGGTCAACCCGATTATTCAATCAAAAATGCTTGGGCGGTTCATTTAACCGATAAAATGCGCGCGCATGCTATCGGCTATACGATTTCTTTTGGCGGTGCTAACGGTGCAGATCTCTCCAGTGTTTGCAGTCGTGAACAATTAGTGTCTGCCTACGAACAAATCATTAAAACATATCAACCCAATGGTTTGGATTTCGATATAGAAAATAGCGCTGTTGATGTGCCTAAATTAATCGACGCACTGCAGGAAGTACAGACGCATAATCCAAACTTAAAAATAAGTTTTACTCTACCCACCTTACCGGAAGGTTTAATTTCTGCAGGACAAGCCGTTGTTCGTTCAGCACAGAAAAGTCATTTAAAAAATTATTTAATCAATATTATGGCGATGGATTATGGTCCAGCCTACACAAATGATATGGGTCAATATGCCATGCAAGCGGCAAGCAATCTGTTTGCTTTTCTTAAAAAACTTTATCCAGAAAAATCAGACGCTGCGCTATGGCAGATGATCGGTATAACGCCCATGATCGGCGTGAATGACACAAACATAGAAAAATTTACTTTAGAAGATACGGATCAATTACGTACATTCGCAGAGCGCGTGAACATTAGCTTGCTATCGATGTGGTCTGCTGCACGGGATAATCCTTGTGCTGATGCTTGGGCGAGTCCCGTTTGCAGTGGCGCTAATCTGCAACATGATCCGAACGAATATGCCAAACATTTTCTAAGTAATACGGCTGCTCATTATGAACGCAAACGGAGCTGAGTCACGTAAACGCTTATATGAGAAACTCTATCATGATTTAGGCAATACCCTCATTGAGTGTTTAGAAGAGAAAGCAATTCATGAAATCATGCTGAATCCGGATGGTTATTTGTGGATTGATCATGCTACGACAGGTTTGCAATCGATCACGCAACTGCGTTCCCCTCAGGCTTTTGCTATTATTCACGCCGTCGCCGGTTTGCATGATTTTATTATTACGCAACAGAGTCCGCTGCTCGAAGCAGAATTGCCATTCTTTCGCAGTTTACAAGGGCAACGTTTTATCGCGCAAATTCCTCCAATCGTTTCTGGTCCAAGTTTTACGATTCGCAAACGGTCAGATATTATTTTTACGTTGGATGATTATCGGCAAACCGAACGTATTACCGAATCGCAGATTGTTGTATTGCGTGATTTGATACGGAATCGAAAAAATATTTTAATCTGTGGCGGTCCGGGTTCTGGGAAAACTACCGTGATTAATGCGCTGATTTTAGAAATGCTACAACAAGATGCGCAGCAACGCTTACTGATCTTAGAAGATGTTCCAGAATTGCAGTGTCAGGCTGTCAACAAAGTTTCTATGCTAACGACCGCAACCGTGACGATGACTTCTTTAGTACGTACAGCCATGCGTATGCGCCCTGATCGTATTCTGATCGGTGAAGTACGCGGTGCTGAAGCATTAGATATGTTAAAAGCTTGGAATACCGGTTGTCCTGGCGGTCTGTGCAGCGTCCATGCCAACGGAGCAGAAGAGGCGATTCAACGTATTTTAGATCTGGCTATGGAAAATCGTTTAACCGCGCAGCCAATACAACTAGTTGCACATACAATCGATGCTATCGTATCTGTCGTTCGACAAAAACATCAAAAGGGATTTATTCATGAAATATTAGGTTTGAGAGATTATAAAAATGAACAATTCACGTTTATACCCTTGGCTTAAATGGCTCTGTGTTATCCACAGCATCACCTGGGTGTCTTCAGCGCGTGCGGATGCTGCGGATCTTCCGTTTAATTCAACGATGAATCTTTTGAAAGATGCGATCACAGGCCCGTTTTTACTATCAGTTTCAATCATTATGATCGTCGTGACCTGTTTGATGCTGGCGTTTGGTGAATGGGGAGACGGATTTAAAAAATTAATTAATATCGTATTGTGGTTATCCATTGCGTTTTCAGCCAGCAGTTTCGTCACAACTTTGTTTGGTAATTAGCTGTTCACACAGAACTAACATGCGTGGTACATCCGCTTTGTATTTTAAAGCACTCAACCATCATTTTCATGTCTCAGGCGTTGATCGACCCTTATTTTATTTATTCCTTGGATTGTGTCTGCCTATCGCTTTTTCAGCGCATTTAAATTGGTTAATGGATGCAATTGCTTTGTTTGTTTTCCTAATCCTGTACACAATTGGAGTCTTGATCACGCGTATTGATCCACAGATACTGACAGTTTATCGTCGCCATATTCATTATCAAAATTATTATCCCGCCCATCCAAGTGTGCATGCCAATAACGCCGTGATTAAACCCAGCGTGCCATTCTATCTAGGTCAGCGAGGCTTTTTTGCTGTTTTATAAACATACACGACACGCGCGTGGATTTTCTGATTTATTAAATTACGCGCATTTTATTGATGATGGCGTCATCATTAATAAAGACGGTGCTTTTTTACTTACCTATCGTTTTCGCGGTCCTGATTTGTATTCGGCCAGTGCAGCACAATTGGATGCGCTCACGGCGACGATCAATCGCATGGCTAGTTTTTTAGAAGATGGTTGGATGTTACATATTGACGAGTTACGCATTCCGAGTCTTAGTTATCCTGAATCAGGTGCGTTTCCAAGTCACGTTGCCTATTTAATTGATGAGGAACGTCGTCGTGCCTATGAAACAGCGGGCAATCATTATGAAAATTTACAATTTTTAAGTTTTGTTTGGAAATTCCCTTTGACGGTGATAAAAACAACGCGACATTGGTTTGTTGATGGGCTGTCGGATAAAGATCAGCAAGATTTAAGCCAATTACTGAAACAATTTTATGAGTGTGTATCCCGTTGTATTGGTTTATTGAGTACACAATTTATTTTAGAAAAGCTCAATAGCGCTGACATTTTAAGTTATCTTAAATTATGCATTACCGGCGACATCGCACCGCTGACCCCTCCTCCCGACGGTTGTTTTCTTGACGTAGTGTTAGCCTGTCGTAACGTTATTGCCGGTTATTTACCGCAAGTCGGTGATCAGTATATTTATTTACTATCGATCCTGGGATATCTCAATGAAGAAACTGTGCCTGGATTGTTAGAAGAACTAGCTACTTATCCGCTGATCTATCGTTGGTCCAATCGCTTTGTGCCCTTGAGTGAAGCGACGGCAGAGCGCGAAATAAAACGCTATCTGCGCAATTGGAATAATAAAGTAAAAGGATTCTCAGGTATTCTCAAAGAAGCTGTCTTTGGCAAACCGGCTCAAAAGATTAATCAAGCTGCTTTACAGATGAGTCAACAAGCGAGCGAAGCTAATACACTCAATAGAGGCGGTACAACACGTTTTGGTTATTGGACAAGCAGCCTTGTATTAATGCACGCCGATACACAGAGATTAGAACAAGCGGCACTTTCTTTAATGCGTTATTTGGAACAATCTGGTTTTTCCTGTATACGCGAAGATATTCATGCGTTTGATGCTTGGCTCGGTACAATTCCAGGTCACGGCAGTTGTAATCTGCGACGCGTCTTTATTAATTCTATCAATTTAGCGCATGTACTCCCGCTGCATACGCTGTGGTCAGGCGCCTCTGCCAGTTCGCCTGCATCTTTATTACCCGCTCATTCACCGCCTGTATTTTATGCTGCAACGACAGGCAAAACGCCGTTTCGTTTTCATATGGATGTCGCTGATGTAGGCCATCAAGTTGTGTTGGGTCCAACGGGTTCGGGTAAATCGACGTACTTGGGATTTTTGATCGCGCAGTTTTTACGTTATCAGGATGCGCAAATCTTCATTTTCGATAAAGATTATTCGCAACAAGGACTAACAGCCGCCTTAGAAGGTCAGCATTACGATCTGGGTGCCGGAGAAGAATTATCATTCTGTCCTTTAGCTAATTTATCCAGCGAAACAAATCAGATGCGCGCCGCACAGTTTATTGAAGATTTAGTTTTTTTGCAGAATGTAACGTTAACGCCACAAATACGCACAGCGATTCATGCGGCCATTGCTGCTCTGGCAACAGCAGCACACAATTGTACTCTGACCGTATTTCGCTCTGAAGTACAAGATGAAACGGTACGCGCCGCCTTGCGTTATTACACGATAGAGGGTCAGCTTAAATTATTAGATGCAACAAAAGAAAGTGTACGAACCGATGGTTATTTACAAACGTTTGAGATGAGTTGGTTATTAACGCAAAAACCAGAAATTTATATTCCAATCCTACGCAGTATTTTCGATCGTATTGAGTCCAGTTTGGATCAAGCAAACGGACGCAAACCCACTTTGATCGTATTAGAAGAAGCGTGGCTGACTATTTCCCATGAATTATTTGCTCGAAAACTAAAAGATTGGTTAAAAACATTTAGAAAAAAGAATGCGCGTGTAGTGTTTGCCACACAATCTTTAGCGGATTTATATGATCCAGCAAGTAAAAGTTTGACAGAAACCACCGCAGCGATTATGGAATCTTGTCCAACAAAAATTTACTTGCCCAATCCGAGCGCTGAAGCGGAGATCAAAGCCTTGTACCACAAAATGGGTTTATCCGAACGACAACTCGACATCATTATGCACGCCGTACCAAAACAGCAATACTATCTGGTCAGCACGGAAGGTAATCGTCTCATTGATTTAAATTTAGATAACAGTATCGCCTTAGCCTTTGTTGGTTTATCGCGTGAAAAAACAGAAAGCCTCTTGCATTGCATAGCCCAACATCCCGATCAATGGATGCATGTTTGGTTACAACAGCTGGGCTTAAAACAAAATAGTTTATGAATCCATTCACGCTAGCTATCACACACTATCTAAACAGTTTTAGTAGTTACTTAACTCCTTTGCTGCATTGGGGCCAATGGTTGTTTTTATCTTTATTGACGATCAATCTGGTCTGGATGGCTTTATGGCATGCGTTTGATCAAGATTCATTTGCAGACAGCTTGCCGATTTTTATCAAGAAATTTTTTGCAATGACTGTATTCTATACCCTTATGATACATCCCGATTGGTTGCTTGAATTACTCAAGACGGCTCAGTTTATGGGTGAAACGTTAACTCAAGTTCATTTAACGCCCCAACAAATTATCGAGACAGGCATTCAACTAAGTAATAAACTGATACAGCCAATTGCTTCAGTCACTCTATTAACAAGCAATATAAGCTTTATCGTAACCGCTTTTGTAGTGATGCTGGTATTGTTTGTTTTTATCAGCGTTGCTTTGGATTTATTCGTCACTCTAATCAGTACGACGCTTCTGATTTCTATGGCGAGTTTCTTTCTAGGATTGGCACCGCAAAGTGAAGTGACAGCACGACAAACCTTAAATAGTATTTTACGCCATTGTGTTAAATTACTCGGATTATATCTTGTTATCGCCGTAGGTCTACCAACGATGAAACCATTAACGGCGATCGTTCCAACTCATAATCTTCAGCTTGATTCTTATGTTTGGATCAGTGCCGTGGTCTTATTATTTTTATTTTTAGCAAAAATTCTACCCCGACAATTGAGCGAAATTGTTTCAGAATTTATGTTGCTCAGCACGATTGTGACACCGTCTGTGAATCTTCCTAGCACCCATTCGACTTTGCAAACGATGGAGAGTACAAATCATCGTATCGATCCTACAAATTCTGTCATTATGTCATCGTCCTATCCATTGGGTAGCGCTATTGTGAATGACATAGAAACGTCAACATCGCGTAGTGCAGTTCCTGGAAGTTTATCCATGCAATTACAACAGCTTGCTCGTAAATTGGCAGTTACGTCCCGCGCGCAGACGAATCACAAAATAACCGTTGCGCAATTTGATAAAAAATAAACACGGCGAGTCAAATGATAAATCTATGATTACTTCAGGCAACGCGGGAGGAAATAATCCCTATCTCAAAGGATCCGAAGGTCGTAAGGAATGGAATGATCGTTACGGTACAATGCGACAAGCGGTTCGCACTTGGCAGATCGCGTTCTTTTGTGCGCTTGCAATCAATCTTATTTTTGCCAGCATCATCGCTAGAATGGCCGCTACCACGCGCGTACAACCGTTTATTGTAGAAACCAATCGCGGCATGCCTTATGCCATTACCGCTTTGCGTGCTACGTCCACACAGGATCCACGTATCATTAATTTTGCAGTCAATCAATTTATTATCAATACACGTAGCATTATTCACGATACTACGGCAGAAAAAACATTGTTAACAAAAGCCTATGCTTTTTCTGCCAATCATACCATCCGTTTTTTACGAGATTATTATCAAAAGCATGATCCATTTCAACGAAGCACTCAAATAACCGTAGCTGTTCAGATCATCAATACCTTACCGATCAGTCACCACACCTGGCAAGTTACTTGGGATGAAACTCAATACAGCAACAGCGATAATCGTATTCTCAGCGTAACGCGTTGGATGGCGCATCTTAGTATTCAATTTGGAAAAATTAATCCTGCTTTTATCAACGATAATCCTTTCGGTATTTATATTACAAATGTTTTTTGGTCACAAAGTCAGATAGGCGATCCCAATGTTTCTTTATAAAATAATAATTAACTGTTTTATCTTCTTGCTGTTAACAGGTTGCACGACAACACAAACACCTATTTTTATTCCAGCCAAACCCGTTGCAATACCGTCGACCGTCCGTGAGGTCCCCAGTAAAACAAATTATCGTTTACATTATGGTTCGGATCCGGCCTTGGAACATGCGTTTAAACAGTATTTGCGTACAGGGAGAGCCGCCAATATTATTACCGAAGGTTTTGTGAAATTTGCCTATAACGCCGATCAAGAACCCATTATTAAAACAGCGCCTTTGCAGGAAACAGTGGTTTCACTTGAGCCCGGAGAAAAATTTAGTAATATTTCTTCGGGTGATCCAAGTCGCTGGTCATATGCGGTCGCTTTATCTGGACAGGGCGCAACACAACAGCAAAATATTTTAATCAAACCCTCTTTGCCGGATATCAGCACCAATATGGTCATTACGACCAATAAGCGTATTTATAATCTACGTTTAGTTTCCTGCGCACCGGATCATGTAAGCGATATCATGCATACGGTACGTTTTTGGTATCCAGATGACATGCGAGCGGCAACACAAACGGCGTTTGATACAACCCATGTCGCTGCAGATATACCCTTGAATCATTTGAATTTCGATTACAGCATCAATGCTCCAGGTTGGTTTTCTGCTTTGCCGCGCTGGGCACCCACACGTGTTTTTGATGATGGTTTACACACTTATATTAAATTTCCAGAAAACGTGAGCACAACAGACATGCCGGTATTATTTGTCTTGCGTAATCAACAGAATGAATTAGTAAATTATCGTTATCAAGATCCCTATTTTATTGTTGATTGCTTATTTAAACAGGCCGTATTGGTATTAGGCGTCGGCAGTAGTCAAATCAAAGTGACCATTACGAATCATCGTTTAAAGTAAACATGACGCGAAATAAACAAGACAAACCATCAGCACCGCGATTTAAGATAATCGTTTTAAAAAAAACCTGGATTCCGATCGCCAGTATTTTATTGACATTCATTCTTGGTTTAATTTTAAATAATTTATATCAAGCGGGTTATCAACACCATCAAACAACTGCGTTCGATAAAATTCATAACCTAGCCAGTGCGATCGATACACGTTGGTATCAGAATAAAACGATGCAATCACTGCCCGTACCACAGACACCTCACTCTGTATCTTTATTTAAACAGGCTCCTACATTTTCTCCAGACGATTTAAAAGCAATGCGTGTGCCACTGAGTGATCATCAACTCAAATCTGATCAAATAAATGAAACAAATACTACTGCGATTGCACTCGGATCAACGACCGATCAAAATATGCAAGGTGAAAAAAAAGCATTTATACAGATTAATGATCGCGCAGCAATCAATGATTATTTACAATCGAATGTTCACGATCCAATCAATCCATTTGAATTACAAGCAGGCAGCATCATTCCTGGCGCTTTGATCAGCGGAATCAATTCGGATTTACCCGGACAGATCACAGCACAAGTGCGTTCAAATGTATATGATTCTGTTTCAGGTAACTATTTATTAATTCCACAAGGATCACGTTTAACTGGATTATACGATTCACAAGTAGCCTACGGTCAAAAACGTATCTTAATTGTTTGGAATCGTATTATTTTCCCCAATGGTCAAAGCATTGACTTACACGGCATGCCTGGTGTTGATATGCGTGGCTACGCGGGTTTCCACGATCAAGTGAATAATCATTTTATGCGTTTGTTTGGTTCAGTCATTTTGATGAGTTTATTAGGAACAGGGGCTCAATTAGCTGCCCCACAAAATGACAATCCATTTGCACCACCCACAGTAGCTCAGGCTGCCGCGCAAAGCTTGAATAGTACCTTAACGAATGTTGGCTCAAGTATCATTGCAAAAAATCTTAACATTCAACCAAATTTACAGATACGACCTGGTTATGAATTCAATATTACGGTCACAAAAGACATGGTTTTCCCGCACGCTTATCAAACCGCCTAAGCGTAATTGAACTCGAATATTCGCTATTCATTAGATTCCTGTATAATTAAAAAAGTTTAAAAACAAAAAAATCAAGGTAATAAAACCACATGGCGAATACATTCATGAAATTTGATACATTAGCCTGGGCTAAAAAATTAGAGAAATCAGGGATACCTCCTCAACAAGCAGAAGCGCAAGTCGAACTAATTTTTCGAATCGTCGACGACAATGTTTGCACTAAAAAAGATCTGCAAGACTCTGAAGGCAGAGTAGCAGTTAGGCTAAAAGAGTTAGATTTAAAAATAGAAGAGGTTAAAAGAGAAACAACGGAAATTAGAAAAGAAACAGCAGAGATTAAAAAGGAAACAACGGAAGTTAGAACGGAAATTATAAAAGAAATAGAAGAGGTTAAAAGGAAAACAGAAGAAATTAAAAAAGAAACAATGGAAATTAGAAAAGAAATAGAAGGACTTAAAAAAGAAACAACGGAAATTAGAAAAGAAATAGAAGGACTTAAAAAAGAAACAACGGAAATTAGAAAAGAAATAGAAGGACTTAAAAAAGAAACAATGGAAATTAGAAAAGAAATAGTTATCGTTAAGAAAGAGTTAATCATAGAAATAGAAAAAATCAAAGAGAAAATAGAAAAAACTAAAGAGGCTTTGAGTGACAAACTTTCTAAGTGGATATTCTGTACGGTCACCGCTCAAACTGCCGTTGTCTTAGTGGCTGTTAAATTGATGCATTAATAATAAGCGCACCCTGATTCATGTTTGAAAGCAATTTTACAATTGCGTATACTGTGTCTGCTTTGTTTTTAAGCTAAGTTTATAGGACTTGATCTATGCGACAGGTACCTGCACACATACCATGATAAGCATCCTCGATTTTTATCTAAAAAAAGCAAAAAAAATAAAAATTAGCATGGTGACTTGTTATGACTTCACCATGGCACAACTGCTAAATCATACCGGTATCGATTGCTTACTCGTAGGAGACAGCGTAGCCATGACGATGCATGGCTTTGCTACAACTGTATCCGCTACATTAACCATGATGGTGCTGCACACACGCGCTGTGAGCCGAGGCGCAAGCGAACCTTGTATCGTGAGTGATCTCCCTTTTCTAAGTTATCGAAAATCATTAACGCAGGGAGTAACTGCCGCACAAAAATTAATGCAAGCGGGAGCACATGCAATCAAATTAGAAGGCGCTCGTGGCAATTTAAAACTCATCGCACATTTAGTAGAATCAGGCGTCCCTGTTATGGGCCATCTCGGTCTAACGCCACAACATTTTCACGCCTTAGGTGGTTACAAAGTCCAATGTAAAACACGACAAACAGCACAGCAATTACAAAACGATGCGCAAGCGTTAGAAGAAGCAGGTTGCTTTGCGGTTGTACTTGAATGCATACCCTGGCCCCTCGCGCAAACGATTACAGAAACGCTCAAGATAGCGACCATCGGCATTGGCGCAGGCCGCTATACCGATGGACAAGTATTAGTCATACAGGATCTATTAGGATTAAATCCAAACTTCAAACCAAAATTCGTAAAACATTTCATGCATGGCGCCGCCTTAATTCAACAAGCCATCGCAGAATATCGGCAAGCCATTGCATCTGGAACGTTTCCACACAATGAACATAGTTACTCAAATAACAACGTGGCGCCAACAACGCCAACAACTACATCCTAAAACCGTTGGCTTTGTACATACCATGGGCGCTTTGCACGCAGGGCATTTAAGTTTATGCAAACAATCACAAGAACAAAATGATTGTACCACCGTAGCTATTTTCATTAATCCTACGCAATTCAATTGCGCATCTGATCAAGCCAATTATCCACGCATGCTACAAAACGATTTGGCACTCTTACGCGAACAAAAAATTGACCATTTATTATTGTTCAACGCTGAGTCTATTTACGCTGATCACTATCAAGTCCGTGTATCAGAAACACGCTTGAGTCAAATTTTGGAAGGACGATGCCGTCCAGGACATTTCACAGGCATGCTCACCGTTGTTTTAAAATATTTAAATCTAGTACAACCCACGCACGCGTATTACGGAGAAAAAGATTATCAACAACTGCTTCTTATAAAAAAAATGGTGCGCGCACTATTTTTACCTATCAAAATCGTCGCTTGTCCCACGCAAAGAGCTCAAGACGGACTCGCATTGAGTTCACGCAATGTACGATTAAACGACGCGCAACGTAAAACAGCGGCGCAATTGCCCAAACTGTTGCGCAACGCGCGCGATTGTAAACAAGCGAGCGAAGCCCTGGCAACGCTTGGGTTTAAAATCGATTATGTCGTTGAGCGCTGGAAGCGGCGTCTTGCCGCTGTGTGGTTAGAACAGATTAGATTGATCGACAACATTTCACAGAAGGAATGCACATTTTCAGAAAAATCTATTTCAAAAAATACAAACAATATATCCCTATAAACAAACAGTCGGTAAACGCTATGCTTTTATGTCTCGATATTGGCAATACACATATTTTCGGCGGTGTCTTTACAAACGATCAGTTATTACTGCGCTTTCGTTATGCGACACAACCTTTAGGAACCGCTGATCAATTTGACATTTTTCTAACAAATATTTTGCAATTTAACCAAATTGATCGCCAAAAAATTACGGCCATAGCCACTGCTTCAGTCGTGCCGCATTACGATTACACGATCAAACACAGCTTACTGCATTATTTTAATATTCAGCCTTTCAGTATACAGCTAGGCATCAAAACGCGTTTAAATATTAAATATAAAAACCCTAATGAAGTAGGCGCTGATAAAATTGCTAATGCCATTGGTGCTGTAGAACAATATCCAGAAAAAAATCTTCTAATCATTGACATGGGAACAGCGACCACCGTATGCGCGATCACTAAAAAGCGTGATTATCTAGGCGGTGTTATTCTGCCTGGCATGGGGGTCTCCATGGAAGCTTTGACACAACGCGCTGCTAAATTACTTGCGGTTGAGCTAGAAATTCCAGTCAATTATCTTGGACGCAACACGCGCGCGAGTATACAAAGTGGCTTATTCTACGGACAACTAGGTGCTTTAAAAGAAATTATGTCTGGATTAAAACAAGAATTGTTTCCTGACGAAACTGTTTTCGTCATCGGCACAGGCGGATTTTCACAGCTGTATAAAATACATAAATTGTTCGACACTATTATGCCTGATCTAGTTTTACAGGGTTTACGTACAGCATTTGAGTACGCACAGGCAAATACAAAATAACTGAAATTTAGATGTCAAATTTTATGAGTATACCGCAATCGCCCTTGCGCTTTATTTTTTATTTTGCAAAAAAACAAAGCATTAAATTCACGATATTACTATTGGTTTCTGTGCTTTGGGCAATAAACGACGCACTGTTCCCGTATTTTTTGAAACAAATCATCAATTGTTTAGCCCATTACAAACCACAATTATCGAGTCTACTACCTACCATAGCGCAGCCATTGATGACATTAATTCTGCTTCGCATCGTACTAGAAATTTCTTTTCGTGCTCAGGGCATGATCCAAGTTTTTACTTTTCCAGTTTTGCGTGCTCAAATCCGAGAAACCGTATTTAAATACGTGCAATCACATTCTCAAAACTTTTTTGCGGAGCATTTTTCAGGCAACCTCGCTAAAAAATTAAGTAGTTTGCCCGAAAGTTGTCAAACTATTCTAGAAATTTTTTGTTTCAACTGTGTCACACCTATTTTCGGCAGCTTAATTATTATTATTACGCTTTGGTTAACGCGATCTCTATTTGCTTTTATTTTGCTAAGTTGGTTAAGCGTTCACGTCTGTTTAAGCGCTTTTTTAATACGCCGTGGCCATGCATTATGGAAAATTCATGCGCATTCTGCTTCTGTTTTAGATGGATGTATCGTCGATATTTTTACAAATATATTTACTGTACGTTTATTCTCAAGCGCAAATTATGAATTACATTATTTAAAAAAATATCAAAACGATGAATTAGATAAATCTAAGCGCGCTATGTGGCAAGTAGAAATGATACGTATCGGCTTAGGCATCAACGGTTTATCACTTATTTTTGGCATGCTATTTGCACTTATACAGGGTTATGCACGCGGCTGGGCCAGCTTGGGTGATTTTACACAAGTGACCATGCAATCTTTTTGGTTGCTCGAATGGGCTTGGTTTATGACTTACCAAATAACCGTGCTGGTGCGCGAGTTCGGAACGGTCAGCGATTCGCTTAATCTCATCAAAACACCTCATGAGATCGTGGATGCATTTGATGCGAAACCAATAAAGATCAAAAACGGATCAATTCGTTTCGACAATGTCTCTTTTGCCTATCAAAAAAATTGTACTGTATTCAATAAGCTCAGCATTACAATACCGGCCGGACAAAAAGTAGGTCTAGTTGGTTTTTCTGGATCAGGGAAATCAAGCTTTATGCATTTAATTCTGCGTTTTTACGCGATCCAATCGGGTCGTATTCTGATCGATAGTCAAGACATCAACCTGACTACGCAAGATTCCTTACGTACCCAAATAGCGATGATTCCACAAGATCCAAGTCTATTTCACCGAAGTTTACTAGAAAATATTCGCTACGGACGCTTAAATGCTAGCGATGCTGAGGTTATCCACGCTGCAAAATTAGCGCATTGTCATGAATTCATTGAGCAACTCACAGAAGGTTATCAGACGCTCGTGGGTGAACACGGCATAAAATTATCAGGCGGACAACGACAACGCATCGCGATTGCGCGTGCCATTTTGAAAAATGCACCTATTTTGATTTTAGATGAAGCGACTTCATCATTAGATTCCATAACAGAACAACTGATCCAAAAAAGTTTACTGCATTTAATGCACAATCGCACAACGCTCATCATTGCACACAGACTATCTACTCTAACAAATATAGATAGAATTTTAGTATTTGATAAAGGACGTATTATTGAAGACGGTACGCAAAAAAGTTTACTGGAACGAAATGGGCATTTCGCCATGCTGTGGCG